>Ga0315295_10000564_pt1 | contig 32045 bp, 29 predicted proteins | sample YL17G14_0_MG_FD_204453 | JGI IMG/M metagenome (GOLD analysis project Ga0315295, IMG submission 204453) | Sediment microbial communities from Yellowstone Lake, YNP, Wyoming, USA - YL17G14_0 | ecosystem: Environmental > Aquatic > Freshwater > Lake > Sediment | place: USA: Wyoming | collected... | reverse complement strand
GGCGGGGCGGTGCCGTCGCCCCCTGACCGCTCCTCGAGCGCCTGGATCACCATCGCCAGCGCCTTGCGGGTCTTCTCGCGGATCTTCTCGTCGCTCTTCATCTTCTGGTGGGCGTGGAGGACCCGGTTCTCGTGCTGCGCGGCCTGCGCCTCCGAATCCTGGAGCCGCCGGGCCAGTCCGGCCGCGCGCGCCTCCGCCTCGGTGCGGAAGGCCGCCGCCGCCGCCCGGAAGCCCTCGGCCTCGGTGCGGAGGTTGGCCGCCTCGGCCCGCAGTCCCTCCACCTCGCCGCGCAGGTGGACGACCTCGGCGCGAAGGCTCACCCCCTCGGCGCGCAGGGTCTCGGCCTCCGAGCGATGCGCCTCGACCTCGGCGCGCAGGGTCTCGATATCGGCCCGGGCGACGGCAACCTCGGATCGGGCCTCCTCGAGGGTTCGCTCCAGGAAGTCGGCCCGGTCCACCGCCTCGATCGCCTCGGCCCCGCGGGCGGAGGCGGCCTTCTCCGATTCCTCCAGATGGGGGCGCAGGGCGCCCAGTTCCCGCTCCAGCTCCGAGGCCCGCTCCCGGGCGAGCCGGAGCTCCTCGCGGTCGGCCTCGAGGCTGCTCCCCAGCGTCCGGACCGATTGCTCGGCCGACTCGAGCCGGGACCTGGTCGAGGCGAGCTCCGCGTTCCGGGCGCCGACCTCGTTCTCCCAGCCGGCGGAGGTGTTCCGGAGCCGGTCGAGCTCCTCGCGCAGCGAACGGGCCTCCTCCCGGGTGGCCTGAAGGGCGGCCACGGTGGACTCGTCGGTGACGTCGATGGTGGGGAGGACCTCGACGTCCTCGAGCAGGAGGGGGGTCTCCTCGTCCTCCACCGCGGGCCCGGCGGTCGGCTCGACCAGCCGGACGGGCCGCTGAGGGCCGGGAGCGGGCGGCGTGCCCCGGGCCGGAGCCGACGCCTCCTCGGCGAGCGAGGCCAGCGCCTGGGCCATCGCCCGGTCCAGGTCGAGGACCGCCGGAGACTCGTCGGCATCGGGCAGCAGCGTGAGCGGTGGCTCTGCCACCGGTGCGCCAGGAGCGCGCGTGCTGGGCTCGTCGCCTCCGCCGCCGCCGGAGATGTTGTCGAACGCGTCGTCGAGCTTCTTGAGATCCGCGTCCTCCTCGTTCGCCGTCGCGCCGTCGCCGGCTCCGTCCAGCTCCACGTCGGCGAGGGTGATCAGGTCCTCGTCGTCGTCCGCGGTCGCCTCCGGCATCCCGACGAGCGCTCCGACCCGCTCCACCAGGGTCGCCGGCGGGAAGGGCTTGATGAGGTAGTCCTCGGCGCGGGTCTTCAGCTTGCGATGCTGCTCGAAGGTCTCGGGCGTGGCCTCCGAGCTGGTGATGACGAGCGGGATGGCCTTCAGCACCTCGTCCTTCTTGAGCCGGTTGCACCAGGAGTAGCCGGAGAGCCCGGGCAGCTCGACGCAGAGCACCACGCAGTCGGGGCGGAGGGCTCGGGCAAGCTCCACTCCCTCCTTTCCATCGGAGCTGGTGCGCACGCCGAAGCCCCTCGACTCGAGGGCCGCGGACATCTCGCGCGCGAACTTGGGATCGCTCTCGATGAGCAGGACGGTCTTGGACATGCCCGGATCCTACGGCCGCCCCGAACGGGCTGTCAAAGACCCGACGGCGAGGCGCTATCGCTCTGCGGACTGCGCCGTCTCGACCAGCCGGACGAGGTCGGCCTCGTCGAGGTCGGACACGAGGGAGTAGACGATCTCGTTGCGACGCCACACGGCCACGTTGTAGCCGCGCATGTTCATCACCCAGATCGTCGCCGGCCCGGCGTTGACCTGGTGCCCCTCCTCGGCGACGCGCCGCTGGGGGTCGTCGATGATGAAGAGCCCGACCGGGCCGCGAGGCGTCTCGTAGCGCATGTAGGCAGCCGGCCAGTTGCGAATCTGGGCGAGCCGGGCGCCCACGAGCTTCACCCCGTCGGCGCGGAACGCCGGCGGCCTCGGGTTGAAGTCGAGCTTGCTCGCGAGCATCGAGGGGATGAGCTCGGGCGCGATGGACGCGGTGGTCAGCTCCAGCGGAAGGTCGCGGGCGTGCTTGCGCACGGCCTCCTCGACGAGCGGGTCGGTGGCCCGGTGCCCCGCGAAGACCACCAGGGCCCCGGCGACGCAGGCGGCCACGGCCGCGACGGGGAGGGGAGAGAGCATGCGTCGCCACCAGGCGGCCGGGCGGGCCTCCTCCGCGTCGAGGGCGGCGGAGATGCGCCGGCGCAGCGAGTCGGGGGCGGTGGCCTGCGGCGATCCAGGGGTGAAGGCCTCGCGCAGCCGGGCGCGAAGTGCCGACCGGAAGGCCATGGCGGTCGCGGCGCCGCCGCGGCAGGGGGCGCAGGTCGAGAGGTGGGTCTCGATGGCGGCGCGGTCGTCCTCCTCGAACTCGCCGTCGAGGTACGGCTCCAGGAGCCGGGCCAGGTCGCTGCAATCGAAGGTCGTCGTGGCGGGCGCGCCCTGCGTCATGTCCGGTGTCCGGTGCTACGAGATTCCGCGCCTTCGTTTCCATGCGTCGAGGTCGACGCTGGCGCCGAGGATGCTCCCATCCTCCCTGCCCCCGTGCAACACGCCCGATGCGGTCGCGTATTCCGCGAGCTGCTTCTGGAGCAGCCGGCGTCCCCGGAACAGGCGACTCATCACCGTTCCGACCGGCACGTCCAGGATGTCGGCGATCTCCTTGTAGGAGAAGTCCTGGAGGTCGGCGAGGATCACCGTCAGGCGGAAGTCGATGGGGATGGAGTCGATGGCGCGGAGCACGTCGTCGGAGAGGAGCCGCTCGAAGAAGGCTCTTTCCGGGTCCTCGGCGACGTCGGCGGCGTCCCGGGACACCAGCCGGTCCTGCACCGAGTCCCGCTCGTCCTCGACGATGTTGCGTTCCTTGGTGGTGCGCCGGTACCGATTGATGAAGGCGTTGGTGAGGATCTTGTAGAGCCAGGCCTTGATGTTGGTGCCGCGCTCGAACTTGTCGAAGAAGCGGAAGGCCCGAAGCACCGCGTCCTGGACCAGGTCCTCGGCGTCGCGGGGATTCTTGGTGAGGCGGAGAGCGGCGGCGTAGAGGCCGTCGAGATGGGGAAGGGCCAGCGCCTCGAACTCGCGGCGGCTCCCGGCTGTGGCGCGATCGAGCGACAAGTTTCGTTCCTCCTCCGGCGGGGCATCCTCGATGACCCCCACCTCGTCACGCTCCCACCAGAACGGACAGGTGGAAACGAACATTCCTGCCCCGACAGCCCCGAATGGGTTCTATCGGCCCGAAGCCATGAAATCACGTGGAAGAGGAACGTAGGTCCGGCGCGGGCGCGGGCAAGCTCCAGGTGGTATGAAACCGCGCAAGTCCGCCATGTATCGACTCTTCTTCGCCGACGAAAAGGGGGCCGTCTACGATCACCCCCGGTTGCTCGCCGCCGCCCGCACGGGCGGCGAGGTCGTTCGCCCGACGGGGCGGCCCCTGCCCCTGCCGGAGGGGGCAACCCTCTGCGTGCTCCCGGGCCGGCGGCCGGTGGGGTATGACCCCGACACCGGGGAGCTGGTCGTCCTGAAGGAGGCGCGCGTCGGGCGGCGCACCTTCGCCCCGGTGGCCGTCGGCGCCACCATGCCGCCGGGCTACACCCGCACGCTCCTGCCCGCGGCGGCGCGCCCTCCTCTCGGAACGGCCGGGGCTCCCGTCCTTCCCCAGTGGGCCTACACCGCGGCGGCCTTCTCGCCCGAGGGGCCCGTGGCCTGGGCGCTCCACACCGACCGGCGGGGCCACTGGGCCCCGGCCCGGCACTCCACGGCCGACCTTCCGAGCCTCGTCGAGGCGCGGCTCGCCCGGGCCGACAACCCGGTCTACCGCCAGCTGGCGCGGTGTGCCCTGCAGTGGTGCTGCTTCACCGCGCAGAACACCTTCTACGGCCGGGACGAGGGGGCCATCCCGGCCTCGGCAGCCTGCAACGCCCGCTGCGTGGGCTGCCTGTCGGAGACGGCCGAGGGCATGCCGCCGTCGAGCCACGACCGGATCCTGCGCGCGCCCTCCGCCGAGGAGATGGCCCAGGTGGGGGCCGAGCACCTCGCGACCGCCGGCGGACGCACCATGGTGAGCTTCGGGCAGGGCTGCGAGGGAGAGCCCCTGCTCCGCTGGAAGGAGATCGCCCGGGCCATCCGCCTGATGCGCCGGCGGACCCGGCGGGGGTCGATCAACATGAACACCAACGGCTCGATGCCGGCGGCCCTCTCGGCCCTGGCCGACGCCGGCCTCGACGCGGTCCGCATCTCCCTCAACGCCGCCTCCCCGGACCTCTACTCGGCCTACTATCGGCCGGTGAACTATGGCCTGGAGGAGGTCGAGGCCTCCATGCGGACGGCCAGGGAGAAGGGGCTCTACCTGGCGCTCAACCTGCTGGTCTTCCCGGGCGTCACCGATCGTGAAGAAGAGGTCGAGCGGCTCTCGGCGCTGGTGCGGCGGGTGGAGGCCGATCAGGTCCAGACCCGGTCGCTGGCCATGGATCCGGACGTCTACTGGGAGATCGCGCGGGACCGCGGCGGGCGGGGGCCGGCGCTGGGCGTGCCGGCGCTGATACGAGCGCTGCGACGGGCTCGCCCCGGGCTGGTCGTGGGAAACTTCGCCCGCGGGCTGGGCGAGAGGGGGAGGGCGGCTTGAGCGAGGCGTCGCTGGAGCTTCGCAAGGACCTGGCGCGCCACCTGCGCGCGGGCCACCCCTGGGTCTTCCGCAAGGCGATCGAGAAGGCGCCCAGGGGGCTCCTGGCCGGGGCCATCGTCGACGTGGTCGAGGACGGGCGCTTCGTGGCCCGCGGCTACCACGACCCCCACTCCGCCATCTCGGTGCGCATCCTCACCCGGGAACCGGCCGAGGTGATCGACGAGACCTTCTGGCGGAACCGCGTCCGTCGGGCTCTGGCGCTCCGGGACGACCTGGTGCGCGGCACGACCGGATACCGGCTCGTTCACGGTGAGAACGACGGGCTCCCCGGGGTGGTCGCCGACCGCTACGGCGACTTCGCCGTCTTGAAGCTCTACTCGGCCGGGCTGACCCCGCACCGCGCCCACATCGTGGAGGCGCTCCGGCAGGAGGCGAAGGGGCTGGCAGGCGTCTTCGGCCGGGACGAGATCCCCCGCGACGAGGAGAGCGACGAGGCCGCGCCGCAGGGGAGGGTGCTCTGGGGCGCCGAGCCGCCCGAGCGGATCGAGATCGACGAGCACGGGATGAAGCTGCTGGTGGACGTGCGGCGCGGGCAGAAGACCGGCATGTTCCTCGACCAGCGCGAGAATCGAAGGATGGTGCGCGGCCTCTCGGCGGGGCGCGGCGACGCCCTCAACCTCTTCGGCTACACCGGGGGGTTCTCGGTGGCCGCGGCCCTGGGGGGCGCGCGCCACGTGGTGACCATCGACGTCGACCGGGACGCCATCGTGCTGGCGCGGGAGAACTTCCGGGTGAACGGCCTCGACCCGGCCGACCACGCCTTCGCCTCCGAGGACGCCTTCGAGATCTTGAAGCGCTACAAGGCCCAGGGGAGGCAGTTCGACCTCGTGGTCTGCGACCCTCCTGCCTTCGCCAAGTCCCAGAAGGCGGTCGAGGCCGCCGTGGCTGGGTACGCGTCGCTCAACAGGGCCGCCCTGCACGTGCTCGCCCCCGGGGGGATCCTCGTCACGGCCAGCTGCAGCGCCCGGGTGTCGCCCGAGCAGTTCCAGGACGCCGTCAAGGAGGCCGCCTACAAGACCCATATCGACCTGCAGCTCGTCGAGGACAGGCGCCAGCCGCCCGACCACCCGGTCGCGCCGCAGTTCCGCGAGGGTCGATATCTCAAGTGCGCCGTCTACCGGCGCCCGAGGGTTTGAAAGGCGGCCAGGGCGCCGTAGAGCAGCACCCCCGCGAGTGCGGCCCCGAGCCAGGTCGGAGGCACGGCCGTCGCGTGAAAGCGGATGGAGGGCTCGGCGGGATCGATCCGGACCAGGTCGTCCGAACCGGCCGGCGGCTCCGGCGTCGCCCGGACCCAGGCGAGCGCCAGCGGGGCGAGGGCGACGAGCCCCACCGCGAGGAGCGCCAGGCCGGAGACGAGGCTTCCTCCGGCCGCCGGGTCGCCGCCCCCGTTCAGGACGGCGATGGATCCGAGCCCGTTGTTCGCGGCGTGGGCCGCCACGGCCGGCCAGAGCGACCCCGACCGCCACGCCAGCCAGCCCAGGAAGGTCCCCAGGAAGAGCACCGCGGGGAATCGCACCGGGTCGAGGTGCATGGACGCGAAGAGCACCGAGGACGCCGCGATGGCGAGCCCCGGGCGGAGGCGGGTTCGCAGGGCGGAGAGCACGTACCCCCGGAAGGCCACCTCCTCGGCCAGCGGGGCGAGCAGGGAGGCGATGAGCGCCATCGCCATCCGCTCCCCGGGCGACCCCTGGAAGAGATGCGCGATGTCGAAGGCGTCCACCCAGGGGCGCGGGACGAGGAGCGCGGTGAGGGACATGATGCCGCTCGCCGCGAGGAAGAGGGCGACGCCGGTGGCGGCGCCGAGCGCCACCTGCCGCGCCGTGGGGCGGCGCGAGAGGAGGAGGAAGGCGCTCGGGCGAAGGTTCGAGGCGGTGGCCGCGATCGGAGGGGGGAGCAGGAAGACGAACAGCTCGGTCCAGACCAGGCCTGCGGCGGGGTGGAAGCCCTGGGCGGTGCTCCCCAGCCCCACGTAGAGGACCATCAGGGCGAGGAAGAACCCCAGGGCGCTCTTCGCGGGTGGCGCGATATCGGGACGTGCGCTTTCCACCGGTCGGGGACATGATAGTGGAAAGTCCGATGGCCACCTTTCGCGACCGCAGCGTGATCCTGGGCGTGGGCGGCGGCATCGCCGCCTACAAGGGCTGCGAGCTCGTCCGCATCCTCGTGAAGGGGGGCGCCTCGGTCCGCGTGGTGATGACCCCCAACGCCACCCGCTTCGTGGGGCCCCTGACCTTCCAGGCGCTGTCCGGGCACCCGGTGCTCGTGGACCTCCTCGACCCGGCCTCCGAGGCCGGGTACGGCCACCTCGAGCTGGCTCGACGGGCAGAACTCCTCGTCGTCGCCCCGGCCACCGCCAACCTCCTGGCCCGCCTTCGCGCCGGGATGGGCGACGACGCGGTGACCACCACGGCCCTCGCCTGCACCTGTCCGGTGCTGCTGGCGCCGGCGATGAACACGCGGATGTGGGAGGGGCCGGCCGTGCAGGAGAACCTGGCGGCCCTCCGGGCGCGCGGCTGGCACGTGGTGGGTCCGTCGAGCGGGGAGCTCGCCGACGGCGACGTGGGGGAGGGGCGGCTTGCCGATCCGGTCGAGATCGCCGCGGCGGCGGCGCGGATCCTCGGGCCGAGGGACCTGGCGGGGCGCCGGGTCCTGGTGACGGCCGGACCGACGCGGGAGCGCATCGACCCGGTGCGCTACCTCTCCAACCCCTCCACCGGGAAGATGGGCTTCGAGGTGGCGCGGGCGGCGGCCCGCCGCGGCGCCGACGTGTTGCTCGTGTCCGGTCCGACCGCGCTTCGCGATCCGGATGGGGTCCGGGTCGTTCGCGTCACCACGGCCGAGGAGATGGCCGCAGCGGTCCTGGGCGCGGCCGGCGAGCAGGATCTGCTCGTGGCCGCCGCAGCGGTCTCCGACTACCGCCCCCGAGAGCCGCTGGCCTCCAAGAAGAAGAAGACCGACGGCGCCGAGTCGCTCGAGCTCGATCGGACCACCGACATCCTGGCCACGCTGGGCGATCGGCTCGCCGGTCGCCCACGCTCCCCGGTGCTGGTCGGGTTCGCCGCCGAGACCGAGGACGTGGTCCCGAACGCCCGCGAGAAGCTGCGCCGGAAGCGCTGCGACCTCGTGGTGGCCAACGCCGTCGGCGCGCCCGGCGCTGGGTTCGGGTCCGATCGGAACCGCGTCTCCCTGGTCGGCCCGGCGGCCGTGGAGGAGGTGGAGGGGACGAAGGGCGCGGTGGCCGACCTCATCCTCGATCGGGTCGTCCCGCTCCTCGACGCGCGGCGTCCACGGCCATGACCCTCGATCCGAAGACGTCGGCCGAAGCAGCCGAGGTGGCCGCGGAGGCGATGCGCCACCTGTGGTGGCTGCGGGACGCGGGCGTGCGGGAGGTCTCGATCGCGCCACCGGCGGCGGCAGCGGCCGCCATGCCAGCGACCGCGATGCCGGCGACCCCGGCCGGCGCGGGCGATGCGCTGCGCGCCATCCGCGCCGACCTCGGAGACTGCACCCGCTGCAAGCTCCACGGCGGACGGACCCACCTCGTCTTCGGGGTCGGCGACCCGGCCGCGCAGCTCATGTTCGTGGGAGAGGGGCCCGGGGCCGACGAAGACCAGGAGGGGGAGCCGTTCGTCGGGCGAGCGGGGCAACTCCTCAACAAGATGATCGAGGCCATGGGATTCGCCCGGTCGGACGTCTACATCGCCAACGTCGTGAAGTGCCGCCCGCCCGGCAACCGCGACCCTGAGCCGGACGAGATCGAGGCCTGCGAACCATTCCTGAAATCCCAGATCGCCGCCATCCGTCCCCGGGTCATCGTGGCGCTGGGGCGGTTCGCCGTCCAGACCCTGCTGCACGACGCCACCCCCATCAGCCGCCTGCGCGGCAGGTGGCGCGAGTACGAGGGAGTGAAGCTGATGCCCACCTTCCACCCGGCCTACCTGCTGCGGAGCCCGGCCGAGAAGAAGCCGGCCTGGGAGGATCTCCAGCTCGTCATGAAGGAGTTCGGGAAGTCACCGTCCCCGAGGTGATCGTGCACGTCCTTGCGACATCCCCGCGCGGCGCTCGCGCTCTCCTCCTGGCCACACTCGCCGCGGCTGCGGCGGCGCTCTCCGGATCCGGCGGGGCGATCGAGCCGGCGCGTCCCCGGGTGCTGCTGCTCGAGGTGAAGGCCCCCATCACCACCGGCACCGCCGAGTACGTCGAGGCCGGCCTGGCCCGGGCCAAGGCGGAAGGCTTCCAGGCCGTGGCCATCGCGCTCGACACCCCCGGCGGCCACCTCGAGGCGACGCGGGAGATCGTGCAGCGGATGCTCGCGAGCGACGTCCCGATCGTGGTCTGGGTGGGGCCTGCGGGTGCACGGGCCGGTTCGGCCGGCGTCTTCATCACGCTGGCCTCCGACGTGGCCGCCATGCATCCTGCCTCCAACATCGGCGCCGCCCATCCGGTGCTCGGGGGGGGCGAGGACGTGGAGAAGCAGGCCGGCAAGGAGATGGCCCGGAAGATCGAGAACGACACCGCCGCCTTCGCCCGAAGCATCGCCGCGGCCCGCGGCCGGAACGCCGACTGGGCCGAGAAGGCGGTGCGGGAGAGCGTGTCGGCGACGGCCGAGGAGGCGAGGACCCTTCGAGTGATCGACGTGGTCGCCCCGGATCTCCAGTCGGCCCTCGCCTTCGCCGAGGGGCGGACGGCGTCGCGCACGACCGGCGCGCAGATCATCCGGGCCCGCGACGCGACGCTGACGCCCGCCGACATGACCGTGCGTCAACGCACGCTGGCCTTCCTCTCCGACCCGAACGTCATCGCCATCCTGATGATGCTCGGGACCCTGGGGCTCGCGCTGGAGTTCTACCACCCGGGCGGGATCGTCCCGGGCGCGCTGGGGGCCTTCTTCCTCCTGCTGGCCTTCCTGTCCATGAAGGTCATCCCCGTGAACGTGGGCGCGCTCGTGCTCATCCTGGCCGGGGTGGCGCTGCTCGTCGTCGAGGGGTTCGTGACCACGCACGGCATCGCCGGGCTGGCGGGAGCGGCCCTCCTGGCCATCGGCGCCCTCTTCTTCATCGACAAGAGCTCGGCCGAGTACCGCTTCGACCCCGCGCTCCTCAGCCTCTCCCCGTGGGTGGTCTGGCCCACGCCCATCGCGCTCGCCGGCCTGCTGGGCTTCGTGGGATGGAAGGTGGCCCGCGCCCGCCGCGAGAAGCTCCGGCTGGGCGCGCCGGGGATGATCGGCGAGGTGGGGCAGGCGACGAGCGACGTCGGCCCCGACGCCGGCGAGGTCTTCGTGCACGGGGAGCTGTGGGCCGCGCGGGCGTCGCAGCCCGTCGCCCGGGGGGAGGCGGTGCGGGTCCGCGAGGTGCGCGGCCTGGTGCTGCACGTCGAGGCGGCCCCGAATCGACGCGGTGTACTACCCTGATTGAAGTCCGGGCCCGGCCCGGGGAGGAGGACGTCGCATGCCCGCACTTGGTCTGCTCATCCCGGTGGCGCTCGTCTTCGGGTGGTTCGCGCTCGGATTGCGCATCATCAACGAGTACGAGCAGGGGGTGGTCCTTCGGCTCGGCCGCTTCGTGGGGGTGCGGACCGCCGGGCTGAAGTGGATCATCCCCTTCGTCGACCGGATGGTCATCATCGACATGCGCATCACCGCCGAGCAGGTGCCGCCCCAGGACGTCATCACCCGCGACAACGTCTCGGTGAAGGTCAACGCGGTCATCTACTTCCGGGTGGTCGAGGCCAGCCGCGCCTTCCTCCAGGTGACCGACTTCCTCTTCGCCACCAGCCAGTTCGCCCAGACCACGCTCCGCTCGGTGCTCGGGCAGGTGGAGCTCGACGACCTGCTCTCCCAGCGCGACAAGATCAACCGGCAGCTCCAGGAGATCATCGACCGCCACACCGAGCCCTGGGGCGTGAAGGTCACCGCGGTGGAGGTGAAGCAGGTGGACCTCCCCGAGGAGATGCGCCGTTCCATGGCCGGGCAGGCCGAGGCGGAGCGCGAGCGGCGCGCCAAGATCATCGCGGCCGAGGGCGAGCTGCAGGCCGCCACCAAGCTGGGGGAGGCCGCCGACATCATCGCGCGCTCCCCCGGGGCGCTGCAGCTGCGCTACCTCCAGACGCTCGTGGAGATCTCGTCGGACAAGGGGACGAACATCGTCTTCCCGCTGCCGCTCGACCTCATCCGGCCGTTCCTGGAGTCGAAGCAGAGCTAGCGCCCGGCGCCGGGGTGGCTGAAATACCCGCGCCGGAGGAGCGTAGAAGACGGGCCGGCGCCCTTCGCGCCGTGAAAGGAAGCCCCATGCTCCGCCCCTTCGTCTTCGTCATCGTCGTGGCCGCGGCAGCTCTTCCCGCGCTGGCGCTGGCCGGTCCCGTCTCCACCGCCGTGCCGGTCCAGGGGACCTTCGACCGGGTGGATTCCCGCGGGGACTTCGACGTGCAGGTCCGCGAGGGAAGCCCGGCCTCGGTGGAGATCGTCGCCGAGCCCGGGATGGCCGAACGGGTCCGCGTCGAGGCTTCCGGAGGCGTCCTGCGCCTCTCCCGCGCAGAGGATTTCGCTTCGACGAGGGGGGTCGTCGTGAAGGTCGTGCTGCCCGAGTTCCGCGGACTGTCGGTGGGCGGGAGCGGGAAGGGCAATGCGGAGTCGGGGGCTGCGCCGCGGGACGTGGACCTGGCGGTGAGCGGATCCGGCCACCTGGCCTGGAAGGGCACGGCGGCAGCGCTCGCGCTCGCCGTGTCCGGCTCGGGAGACCTTCGCTCCGAGGGTCAGTCGGGCCGGCTCTCGGCGGCGATATCCGGCTCGGGCGACCTCTCCTCGAAGGGGGATACCGGCGAGGCCAGCGTCCAGGTGTCCGGCTCGGGCGATGCGACGCTGGCGGGGAAGGGGGACGTCCTGAAGGTGGCGGTCTCCGGGTCGGGCAGCCTGGACGCGAAGGCGTTCGCGGCGAAGGACGCGACGGTGTCCATCGCCGGATCGGGCGACGTGTCGCTGAGGCTCGCCGGGGGCACGCTGACCGCGCGTGTCGCAGGGTCGGGAAACGTGACCTGGTCCGGCGAGGCCAAGCTCGGCGACGTCGAGGTGACCGGCTCTGGCCGGTTTCGCAAGCGCTGACCGGAGCCCACGCCGGGAGGCGCTCTACAGGGCCGTCCGGATCGCGCCCGCGGCGTCCGACCAGGCCCGGGCCATGGCAGGCGTGTTGAAGGCGAAGCCGGCCTCGCCGGACGGCCCCACCACGATGACCCCGCCCCGGCCATCCACCCGGTCGCCCAGCACGCGGATGCCCTCGGCGGCCGCCTCGGCCGCGCTCCGGCCCGCGCCCACCAGGCCGGCCACGAGCCGCGCCAGCGTCACCTGGATGATCCGCTCCCCGTCTCCGGTGGCGGAGACGGCGGCCAGCCGGTCGTCGGCGTAGGTTCCGGCGCCGATGAGGGGAGAGTCTCCGACCCGGCCCGGGCGCTTCAGGAAAGTTCCGCCGGTGGAGGTCGCGGCCGCCACGTGCCCCCGCGCGTCCCGCGCCACCGCGCCGACGGTGCCCCCGCCGATCTTGGCCGGTTCCCGTCCGCGCGCCGCCTCGTAGCGGGCTCGCTGGTGGACCGTGACGAGCCGGTCGTTGGGCCAGGCCGGGATCCCGGACTCCCGCGCGAAGCCCGAGGCGCCCTCGCCGACGAGCAGCACGTGGCCCGAGCTCTGGAGCACCGCGCGCGCCAGGAGCACCGGGTTCTTCACGTCCTTCACGCAGGCCACGCCGCCTGCGGCCAGCGTGGCGCCGTCCATGAGCGAGGCGTCGAGCTCGACGTGGCCGCTGGCGGTGAGGGTGGCCCCGGTCCCGGCGTTGAAGGTCGGGTCGTCCTCCAGCATCGAGGCGGCGAGGACCACCGCGTCGAGCGCGCTCCCGCCGCGGCGGAGCAGGTCCCAGGCCGCCGAGGCCGCCCGACCCACGCCCTCGCAGCGGGGCGCGTCGGGGCCGAGCCCGGACGTGCCGGAGTCGTCGAGGGCGCCGGCGCCGCCGTGCACGGCGATGACCGGGAGGGAGGGGTCGCTCATGGCGGCCCGAGACTAACCGGCCGGTGTCCCGGCGCAACCCACTTCTCGCCTTGACGGTCTCGCCGCGTCGTTCCTATGGTTTGCCACCCCCACTCCGCGGGGCTCCCCAAGCGAGGTCCTGCATGTCTGGACGTGAAGTGGTCATCGTCGGCGCGGCGCGCACCCCCGTTGGCTCGTTCCTGGGCAGCCTGGCGGCGGTCCCCGCGACGCGGCTGGGCGCCGTCGCGATCCGCGCAGCGCTCGCGCGGGCCGGGGTGGATCCGGCGGCCGTCGACGAGGTGGTGATGGGCAACGTGCTCCAGGCCGGCGAGGGGCAGGCACCGGCGCGACAGGCCGCGCGGTACGCCGGGATCCCCGACGGGACTCCGGCCTGGACGCTCAACAAGGTCTGCGGCTCCGGGCTGAAGGCGGTCATCAGCGCCGCGCAGGCCATCGCGCTGGGCGACGCCGACGTGATGGTGGCGGGTGGGATGGAGTCGATGTCCAACGTTCCCTACTACGACACCAGGCAGCGCATGGGCTCCCGGATGGGAAACGTGACGCTGGTGGACGGCATGGTGTTCGACGGGCTCACCGACGCCTACGACGGCGTCCACATGGGAATCTGCGCCGAGGCCACGGCCGAGAAGTTCGGCATCTCCCGCGCCGCCCAGGACGAGTTCGCGATCGCCTCCACGCAGAAGGCCATCGAGGCGCAGAAGAAGGGGCTCTTCGCGAAGGAGATCGCCCCGGTGGAGATCGAGGGCAAGAAGGGCGAGAAGACGGTGGTCTCCGAGGACGACGGGCCGAAGAACGCGCGCCCCGACAAGATCGGCTCGCTCAAGCCGGTCTTCAAGAAGGACGGGACGGTCACCGCGGCCAACGCCTCGTCCATCAACGACGGCGCGGCGGCGGTGGTCCTCATGAGCGCGGAGCGGGCGAGGAAGGAAGGGCGGCCGGTGATGGCGCGCCTGGTGGCCTGGGGCGGGGCGGCCCGGGCGCCTGCCGAGTTCACCATCGCCCCGGCCGACGCGGTCAAGAAGACGCTGGCCCGGGCGGGGCTCTCGACGAAGGACATCGATCTCTGGGAGCTGAACGAGGCCTTCGCGGTGGTGTCGATCGCCAACATGCAGCTCCTCGGGCTCGACGGGAACAACGTGGACGTGAACGGCGGCGCGGTGTGCCTCGGCCATCCCATCGGTGCGTCGGGCACCCGCATCCTGGTCACGCTGCTCCACGCCCTGGAGGATCGGAAGCTGAAGCGCGGCCTGGCCAGCCTCTGCATCGGCGGTGGCGAGGCCGTGGCCCTCATCGTGGAGCGTCCATGAACAAGGTCTTCCCGAGCGCTGCCGCGGCGGTCGCCGACATCTCCGACGGCGTCACCCTGCTGGTCGGTGGGTTCGGCCTGTGCGGCAATCCCGAGAACCTGATCACGGCCCTCCACGACAAGGGGGTGAAGGACCTCACCGTCGTCTCCAACAACTGCGGTACCACCGACGAGGGGCTGGGCGTGCTGCTCCAGGCCCGGCAGATCCGGAAGATGATCTCCTCCTACGTGGGGGAGAACAAGGTGTTCGAGAAGCAGTACCTGTCGGGCGAGCTGGAGGTGGAGCTCGCGCCGCAGGGGACGCTGGCCGAGCGGATCCGGGCCGGGGGCGCCGGCATCGCCGGCTTCTTCACCGCCACCGGGGTCGGCACGACCGTGGCCGACGGCAAGGAGGTCCGCCGCTTCGGCCAGCGGGACTACCTGCTCGAATTGCCCATCCGAGGCGACTTCGCGCTGGTCCACGCCTGGAAGGCCGACAAGTGGGGCAACCTGGTCTTCCGCAAGACCGCCGCCAACTTCAATCCCATGATGTGCGCCGCCGCGAAGGTGTGCATCGTCGAGGCCGAGCACATCGTCGAGGTGGGCGAGATCGACCCCGACCACGTCCACGTCCCCTCCATCTACGTGAAGCGCATCGTGCAGGCCGTGGGGCTGAAGAAGCCCATCGAGCGCCGCACGGTCCGCCCCCGAGCGAGCTAGCCCATGGCCCTGACCAGAGAGCAGACCGCCAAGCGCGTCGCCCAGGAGCTCCAGGACGGCTACTACGTGAACCTGGGCATCGGCATGCCCACGCTGGTCTCCAACTTCGTGCCCCCGGGCATCGAGGTGGTCCTGCAGAGCGAGAACGGCATGCTGGGCGTCGGCCCGTACCCGATCGAGGGGGAGGAGGATCCGGACCTGATCAACGCGGGCAAGGAGACGGTGAGCGAGATCCGGGGCACGGCCTACTTCTCGTCGGCAGACTCCTTCGCCATGATCCGCGGCGGCCACATCGACCTGGCCATCCTGGGCGCGTTCGAGGTCTCCGAGAAGGGCGATCTCGCCAACTGGCTCGTGCCCGGCAAGATGGTGAAGGGCATGGGCGGGGGCATGGACCTGGTGGCCGGTGCGAAGCGGGTGATCGTGATGATGGAGCACGCCAACAAGGAGGGGAAGTCCAAGGTGCTGCGCCAGTGCTCGCTCCCCATCACCGGCCGTGGATGCGTCTCGGCGGTGTGCACCGACCTGGCCTGGATCGACGTGACGCCGCGCGGGCTCCTGCTCCGCGAGCTCGCACCCGGCGTGACGGTCGAGCAGGTGCAGGCCCTGACCGAGCCCAGGCTCGAGGTTGCACCCGAAGTGAAGACCATGCAGGTGTGATCCCGTGCCCCGGCCCGTCGTCACCTTCCTCTCCGACTTCGGGGCCGGGTCGGGCTACCCGGCCCAGATGAAGGGGGAGGTGCTGCGCCGCCTCCCCGACGCCACGCTGGTCGACCTCTCGCACGAGGTGGCCCCCTTCGACGTCCTGGGCGGCGCGCTCCTCCTCGAGGCGTGCGTGCCGAGCTTTCCCGAGGCTGCGGTCCACCTGGCGGTCGTCGACCCCGGGGTGGGGACGCTGCGCCGCCCGCTCTGCGTGGTCGATGCCGCGGGCCGGCGGCTGGTCGGGCCGGACAACGGGCTCCTGACGCCCTTTCTCGGGGTGGGCTCGGCGGCCTTCCTGCTCTCCGAACCGGGCATCGTTCCCAGCGATCCGAGCCCGACCTTTCACGGCCGCGACCTCTTCGCGCCGGTGGCGGCCTGGCTGGCGGGCGGCGGAAGCCCCGAGCGCCTCGGGTCCCGGGTGAGCGACCCGGTCAGGCTGGACTGGCCGGGCCCGGTGAGGACGGCGGGTGCGCTGGAGGGGCAGTGCCTCGCCGCCGACCCGTTCGGAAACCTCACGACGAGCATCCGGCGGGACGACCTCGGCGCGGGCGCAGTCGCGGCGGTGACGGTCGGGGAGCATGCCGCGCGCCTCGTCACGACCTTTGGCGATGCGGCGCCGGGGGAGCTCGTCGCCCTCTGGGGCAGCGGAGGGCGTCTCGAGATCGCGGTGCGCGAGGGGAGCGCGGCCCGGGAGCTCGGGCTCGGCCGCGGCGCTCCGGTGCGCGTGCGGCTGCGGGCCGGTTGAACGCGGCTACTCCAGCAAGCCCTGGTCCCTCGCCATCCTGGCGAGTCGTCCCTTGAGCCGCTCGAAGCGCTTCATGAGCGCGGCCGGCTCGACGGGCCTTCCGTCGGTGCTGGTCACCTCCGCGATCTCGGCCCAGGAGAGCTTCTGGTCGATGCGGAGCGCGAGCAGCGAGACCTCCTCCACGTCGAGGGACTCCCGCAGCTTGTCGAGCACGTGCCGCTGCCGCTCCAGCTTGACGTGTGACCGGGTGCGGATCTCCTCGGCCAGCGCGGAGGCCTCGCCGCTGAAGAACCGCCGTCCGCGGCGGCGCCAGGCCTCGTTCTTGAGATTCATGGCGCCGTTCCAGGCCAGCCGGAAGGCCCAGGCCCGGAGCGAGCCCTCGCCGCGCCAGGTGGGGAGGCCGCGCCAGACGTTCTCGGCGAAGACCGAGAAGGCGTCGCTGGCGTCGTCCTCGTCGCGAAGGAGCGAGCGTAGGTAGCGGAGGACCGGTGGGCCGAGCTCCTGGATGGCCAGGGTCGCGGCGGCGGGACGGTCGTCGACCGCCAGGAGGTCCCGGATCCGCGCCTCGACGTTCTCGTCCGTCTCGCTCACGGGGGAAGGTTCATCCGGGCGAGGAGCGCGGCGTAGCGGGGATCGCCCCGGATCTGGCGCAGCAGGGGATCGCCCTTCACCTCGAGCGCGGCGCCCATGTCCCGCTGTACCAGGGCCCGGTCGAGCCAGAGAAACGCCTCGTCGGTCTCCCCCGCGAAGGCGTGGACCTGCGCGATCTGGAACGCCCAGCCGTGCCCTTCCTTCTGCTCCAGCTCCTGGAGCGCGGCGCGCGACTCGGCGACGCGTCCGAGCCCCTGGAGGGCCAGGGCCATGCTCATGAGGCGCCACGGACCGGGGGGGACGCGCTCCGCGGCCTCGAGCGCGGCCTGCGGCTTCCCCTCGAGGAGGTACTTGACCGGAAGTTGACGCAACGCCAGGACGTTCTCGGGCGAGATCTCCAGGGCGCGAGCGATGGCCGCCTCCGCCAGGTCGTACTGTCCGGTCTTGACGTACAGGAGCGCCAGGTCCGACCAGGCATAGCTGAGGAGCGGATCGTACTCCGTGGCCTTCTTCACCGCCGCCAGCGCCTCTGCGTTCCGGCCGATGACGCTCAGGTACCAGATGCCGTAGCGTCGCAGGGTGTCGGGATGGCGGGGGTTGAGCGCGAGCGATCGCTCGAAGTCGGCCTTCACGCCGGGCCAGTCCCAGAGGATGGCCGCGCGAACGGTGCCGCGCGCCCAGTATCCGTCGGGGATGTCCGGGCCGAGCGCGACGGCGCGATCGGCGGCCTCGATGGCGCGTCGCTTGTACTCGGCCACCCCCTCCGCGCTGTCCGCCAGGTCGGCGACGCCGCCCAGCGACGTGGCGAGGCCGGCCCAGGCCGGAGCGTACTGCGGGTCGGCGAGGACGGACTTCTCGAAGGCCACCACCGCGCGTCGGTAGCCCTCCTGGGTGCCACGCTGGTGGTAGAACTGCCGCCCCAGGAGGTACTGCTCGTAGGCCTCGGGCACCGCCGTCCGGCGCTCGACGGATGCCACCGGGCGATCCGGCACGAGCTTCACTCGAAGCGCCCGGGCCACGTCCCGCGCGATCTCGTCCTGGACCGCGAAGACGTCGGCGACCTCGCGGTCGAAGGTCTGGGACCAGAGCTGGTACCCGTCCTGGACGCCGACCAGCTGCGCCGTGACGCGGAGCCGCGTCCCCGCCTGGCGGACGCTCCCGTCGAGCACGGCATCGACCTTGAGCGCGCGCCCGATCTGGCCGGGTGAAGCGTTCTTGCCGCGAAAGGAGAAGGACGAGGTGCGCCCGGCCACCCGCAGCCCGTCGATCTGGACGAGCGAGTTCAGGATCTCCTCCGCCAGGCCGTCGGCAAAATGGGCCTGGTCCTGGGTCGGGCTCAGGTCGGTGAAGGGGAGCACCGCCACCGCCGGGACCCTTCCGGCTGCATGCAGCGCGGTGGACCCCTCGGCGCGTTGCCGGACCAGCAGGGCGGCTCCCCCCAGTCCGCCGAGCGCGACGAGGACCGCCGCCGCCACCCAGGCGCCCTGCCGGGACCTCCGGCGGACCGGCGCGGTCCGGTCGCCGGATCCCACTGCTCCCTCGGCGTCGCGAAGCAGAGGGGTGAGCGCCGAGACCACCTCGCCGGCGTCTCTGTACCGGTCGACGGGGTCCCTGGCCAGCATGCGAGCCAGCACCGGCGGGAGCCCGGGAGACTCGGGGACGTCGAGCATCGGGGCGGGGCGCGACCCGGAGGTGGAACGCCCCTCGTCGTCGGGGAACGGGGCCTCTCCGGTGAGCATCCGGTAGAGCATCAGGCCGAGTGCATACACGTCGGTGCGCTCGTCCTCCGGGGCGCCGCGCCGCTGCTCCGGCGCCATGAAGGCCGGCGTGCCCCCCTCCAGCTTGCGACGGCCGAACGCCTGGGCCATTCCCAGGTCGAGGACCTTCACGTGGCCGTCCTCGCAGAGGAAGACGTTCCCGGTGGAGAGGTCGCGGTGCACGATGCCCCGGGCGTGGGCGTGGGCCAGGGCACGGGCCACCTCCACCGCGATCCGGAGCGCCTCCGGCAGGGGAATGGCGCCGGAGGCGAGCCGCTGGGCGAGGGTCGCGCCCCGCAGCAGCTCCAGGACGAGGTAGGGGCCGTGCGCACATCGACCCATGTCGAAGAGGGTGACGATGTTGGGATGGGACAGTCGCGAGGCCGTCTCCGCCTCGTGAAGCATCCGCTCCTCGCGAACCGACGGCTGGAGCGACGCCTGGAGCAGCTTGAAGGCGACCGATCGTCCCAGGTCGCGGTCGAGGGCCTCGTAGACCACGCCGAAGCCGCCGCGCCCCAGCTCCCGGACGATCTCGAAACGGCCGATCACCGTTCCGGGGGAGGGCGCCGGGACCCAGGAGGCCGCGTCGCCGGGCGGTGGACCGTCCGGGCTCACGAGGTCCTCGAGAAGGCTGGAGATGCTGCGAGGGCGAGGCTCGCTGGCGGGTCGGCCATCCGCACTTCCCTTGCCCGCGGCCCCCATCCGTGGAGTGTCCCCCCCAAAAAGACTGGGACTTTACCATCGGTCGCCGTTCCCGGCCAACAGCACCCCCGTGTCGTTCCGACCCCTTGGGCGGACCACGAACCCCGATCCGGGACAGATCGGCTGGCGACCGTCCGATCCCGGCTGCTCCGATGTCTATCCGTCAGGCAACGCGACGTGCGTCGGATCCGCGGGGTGCGGGCCGCACGCCCTTCCGGGATGTCGACTCGCGGTGACATGTGTGGAGGTCCGGGTGGAACGGCACGCTGGTGAGGATCGCGACTATCTGCAAGCGTGCAGACGCGTGCTCGCAGCCGGCGTCCTGGCTCGCGACCGGGCGGAGGTGCTGGCGATCGAGGCAGCCCGCTGGCCGCGAGGAGCGATCCACCTTCGCGACCGGATCGAGGCGCCCGGCGCGGGGGGGTCTCCGGAGGCCGAGCTGGAGATGCTCGACTTCGGGCAGGACCTGCAGCTCGGCCTGGCCGAGACGCTGGAGGGGCTCATCGGCAAGGACGACCGCCTGGCCGGGGCGATCCTGCAGCTCCAGCTCGACTGCGCTCGCGTGCGGTACGTGTTCGAGGAGACCGCCATGCGGCTTCGCGAGGACCCGCGGCGCTTCGCGCACGCGGAGAGCCACGGCCGCCTTCTCCAGAGGCTGACCGAGGCCAAGGTGTGCCTGCGGGCTCGCCGGTTCGACGAGGCCCGGGCGGTGGTGGGCGCGTTCCGGGGCGAGGCAGAGGCGCACGCGATCTCGATGGATGACGAGGCGGGCCAGCGCGTGGGGAGGGCTTCGTAGGGGGCGGGGTGCTACCGTTCCCTACGGACTTCCGGAGTGCGGAACGTTGTCGTCGGGCTCGCACGCCTGCTAGAGTTTCACCAGATGCCGCGCGCGCCGGACAACAAGCGGAGGTCGAACCGCCTCCAGCACGAGCTTCCCGTCGCGTACCGGAGCGTGGGGAGCTTCCTCACCGACTGGGCCACCAACATCAGCCACGGCGGGATGTTCATCAACACCCGCAAGCCGCTCCCGGTGGGAACCGAGGTCCGGATCCTGATCCAGCTTCCCATGGTGGAGTTCCCGGTCGGGCTGAGCGGGCGGGTCACCCGGGTCGCCGAGTTCGACAACCAGGCCAACGTCGTGCCGGGCATGGGCATCCAGTTCACCGACGTCGATCCCTCCAAGCGCCTCCAGCTCGAGACCCTCGTGGAGCGGCTCCAGCGGGACCTCGGGGCCTGACGCGGGCACCGGCGCGTGTCCGAGAGGATCGAGATCGAGGGGCTCGCACCCGGGGGCGAGGGGATGGCGCGCGTCGCGGGGCGCCCCGTGTTCATCCCCTTCACCGCGCCCGGCGACGTCGTCCTGGCCGACCTCCCGGGCGGCGGGGATGCCACCCACGGAAGGCTGGTGGAGCTGCTTCGCGCCGGTCCGGACCGGGTCGCCGCGCCCTGTCCCCACTTCGGACCCGGCCAGGGCGACGACCGGCTCTGTGGCGGGTGCGAGTGGCTTCACCTCCGGTACGATCTCCAGCTGCGGGAGAAGGAGCGGGGGCTCGTCGAGGCGCTGCGCCGGATCGGGCGGCTCGAGCCGGGGAGCTACCCCTTGCGCCCCGTCGCCCCGTCGCCGCAGCCTCTCCGGTACCGTTCCCGCGCCAAGTTCCACCTCGACGCGGAGAGCGAGCGGCTGGTCTTCTTCCGGCGGCGGTCGCACGAGCCGGTTCGGGTCCGGGAATGCCACCTGCTCGAGCCCGGCCTCGACGGGCTGCGCGAGGCGGTCGGGCCGGCGCTCGCCCGGGTCCGGCTCCGGCCGAGGGAGGTGGCGCTCGAGTGGTCGGAGCACGCCGGGCGCGGCGCGGCCCACCTTCGCGCCGTGGACGTGGGGGAGGGGGCGCGTCGGCGAGCCGCCGACCTGCTCGCGGCGCTCCCGTCGCTCGCCGGCCTGGTCCTGGAGGGCGAGGGGGACGGCCGCCGCGGTCGGACGCTGGTGCTGGTCGGGGACCCGGTGCTCCGGCACGAGCGGGTCCCGGGCGATCCCGCCGCGGGCCTGGCCCGCAGCCGGCCGGACGTCTTCCAGCAGGCGAACCGCAAAGCCAATGCCCGGCTCGTGCGCGAGGCCCTCGACATGCTGAACCCCGACGGCCTGGACGTTCTGGAGCTCTTCTGCGGGGCCGGGAACTTCACCGGTCCGCTCGCTGCCCGGGCGGCGTCGGTCTCGGCGGTGGAAGGGCAGGGGCCGTCGCTGGACCTGGCGCGGGCAGACCTGGGGGGGAGGAACGTCCGCTTCTTCGCCGGAGACTCGCTCGCCATCGCCTCCGCCCTGGGCCGGGAGGGGAAGCGATTCGGAGCCGTGCTCCTCGACCCGCCGCGCGACGGCATGAAGGGGCTCGGCCCCCTGCTGCGCGACCTGGCGGCGCCGCGCGCCGTGTACGTGTCGTGCGATCCGGCCACGCTGGCGCGGGACGTGCGGGGGGCGGTGGCCGCCGGGTATCGCGTCGTCGCGATCCAGCCCCTGGACATGTTCCCGCAGACCCACCACGTGGAGGCCATCGTGCTCCTCGAGCAGGCGTGACGAGCCGTCCTCTTCGTGCTGTCGCCCCGCGCTCCTGGTCGCCGCCTGCTATCCGGCTCCCGCGCCCCGGTCCACGGCGCGCAGGCGCTCCAGCAAGGTGGGGTGACCGTGGTACCAGGCGCTGTACCAGGGGTGCGGGTGGAGGTTGGCCAGGTTCTCCCCGTTCAGCTTCACGAGCGCGTCCTTCAGGGCCTCCGGCGCTCCGGCGTGGGTCACCGAGTATCGGTCGGCAGCGTACTCGTGGCGCCGGGAGAGGAACGTGGAGAGGGGCGTGACGAGGAAGGTGAAGGCCCCTCCGGCGAGCGAGACGATGGCGACGGCCGCCCCCCAGGACGGGTTCTCGAAGCCAAAGGCCCGGAAGAACGGCGGCCAGCGCACCAGGAGCGAGAGGATCCAGAGCCCGGCCAGGGAGGCGGCGAGACCGGCCAGGAGCCTCTTCACCACGTGGCGAAGCTGGAAGTGCCCGACCTCGTGGGCCAGCACCGCCGCGGCCTCGTCGACGGTCATGCTCGAGACCAGCGTGTCGAAGAGGACGATCCGCGGGCGAACCAGCCCGGCGAAGTAGGCGTTGGAGTGGGAGGAGCGCCGCGAGGCGTCCATCACGAAGAGCCCCCCGGAGCGGAAGCCGGTGGCGCGGGACAGGGCCTCGAGACGGTCCCGGAGCTCGCCGGGCGGCAGCGGCGAGAAGCGGTTGAAGATGGGGGCCAGCACCGCCGGGTAGAGCCAGAGGAGCACGACCTGGACCGCGGCGAGAAAGGCCCAGAGCCAGATCCACCACAGGGCGCCGCTCGCGGTCATGAAGATCCAGGCGCCCCAGAGGACGGGCACCCCGAGGGCGAGCGCCAGGGTCAGGCCCTTCAGTCGATCGACGAGCCAGGTCAGGACCGTGATCCGGTTGAAGCCGAAGCGGGCCTCGATGGCGAAGGTTCCGTAGATCGAGAGGGGCAGGGACGCGAGCGAGGTGGCGGCGGAGAGTCCGAGGAGGAACGCCATGAATCGGGCCGCCCCGGAAAGTCCGGACCTGGCGAGCCAGGCGTCGAACCAGGGAAGGATCCCCGAGAAGAGGAGCGCGAGCGTCAGGAGCGCACCCCAGGTCATGCCGACCATCGCCAGCCTCCCCCGCGCCTGCGTGTAGGCGAGGCTCCTGGCGGCCGTTTCGGCGCTGACCCGTCCGGCCAGGGGACCGGGGACGCGCGGACCGGCGGCGGCAGCGTGGCGGAGGTTCAGGACGAGCAGGAAGCCTTCCACGAGCAGGCGCAGGGCGAAGAAGGCCAGGACGGCGAGTCGGACGGAGGTCTCCACGGGTCCCACACCTATCGCCCGCCGGGCGGCGCCGCACCCGGGATCGGCAACGCCCGCTCCACCCGGCCGTCGCGGAGGCGCAGCTCGTTGCGGATCGACGGGATGACCTCGTCGTCGTGGTGGGTGACCAGCACGGCCGACCGTCCGGCGCGACAGAGCCGGTCGACGAGATCCATGGCCTCTGCGCGGGCCCGCGGCTCGAGCCCGTTGAAGGGCTCGTCGAGCAGGAGCACCTCGGGGTCGGCGACGAGCGCGCGGGCGAAGAGGAGCCGGCGCATCTCCCCGTAGGACAGGGACTGGATGCTGCGCGCCGACAGGTGGGCGGCGCCGACCGTCTCCAGCCAGCCGGCGGCCGCCGCTCGCTGGGCGGCGGTGGGCTCCTCTCCGAGACCGATGCTCCCGGGAAAGCCGGAGAGGGCCACCTCGAGGCCGGTGGCGTCGCCGCGGTGGCGCGCCTGCAGATCGGGCGCGACGAGGCCGACCCGGGCTCGGACCTCGCGCACGTCGGCGCTCGTCCCCAGGTCGAGGCGCTGGATCCGGCCACCGGGCGCGAGGTGCTCCTCGCCCAGGAGAAGCCGGAGGAACGTCGATTTTCCGGCGCCGTTGGGGCCCCGGACGGCCCAGCTCTCGCCCCTGCGCAGCATCCAGTCGAGGCCGCGAAGCACGCGCCGGCCGTCGACGAGCACGTCGCCGCGGACCTCGAAGAGCGGGGTGCCGGACGTGCGCCGGGCAGGTGCGGGGATGGGGGGCCGGGCGCTCGGGGCCGGCACGGAGGAGCGCCAGGCGGCCTCGACCTCGTCGCGGGGACCGGTGCGGACGATGCGGCCTCCCTCCAGGATGGCCGCATGGCCGGCCTCGGGGACGACCTCCTCGGGCCGGTGGGTGGCGAGCACCGTCGGCGTGCCCCGCCGCGCCAGCGCCGACACGGCGTCGAGCATCCAGGCGCGGGAGCCGGCGTCGAGCCCGTTCACGAACTCGTCGAGGAGCAGGGCGCGAGGCCCGGGAGCGAGCGCTCGAGCGAGCAGCGCGCGGCGCGCCTCCCCGGTCGAGACCTCGACCATCGTCCTCCGGCGCAGCCCCCCGAGCCCGAGCGCCCCGAGCGCGGCATCGACCCGCCGCTCGCCGTCCGCGGGAAGAGGTCCGCCCGGCCATACACCGTCGGTGAACCCGCTGCGGATCACGTCCTCCACCGGCACGGCCCAGTCGCGCCGGAGGTAGGCGTCCTGGGCCTCGGCGGAGACCAGCGCGATCCGCTCGCGCGCTCCGATGGGGCTCTCGGTGGGCTCGCCATCCAGGTGGAAGAGGCGCCGGCCACGGCTGGTCGGGTGGGGCCAGGCCTCGCCTCGCAGGAGCCGGAGGAGCGTGCTCTTCCCGGCCCCGTTCGCGCCGAACACGGCCCAGCTCTCCCCCTGGCGAAGCGAGAAGCAGACACCCTGGAGGAGGGCTCGGCCCCAGAGCCGGACATCGACGTCGTCGAGGGTGACGAGGGGGGCGCCCAACCCGGCTGTCATGCCCGAGGCCCGGGCGTCGCGCAACCACCGGGAAGGGCTACAATCGGTACGTGGAGGCGCGCATCGTCGAGTTCGCCCGGCTGCTGCGGCAGAACGGGGTCCGGGTCTCGCCGGCCGAGGCGGTCGACGCGGTGCGTGCGGCGTCGCTGGCCGGCGTCGCCGACCGGGAGACCTTCCGCGCGGCGCTGCGAGCCGCGATGGTCAAGCGGGGCGCCGACGCTCCCACCTTCGACCGGCTCTTCGCGCTCTACTTCTCCGGGCTCGCGCGCGTCGTCGAGGCCCTCGAGCGATCGGTGCTTCGCGACCTCGAGGAGAGCGGCGTCCTCGAGGGGGACGAGCTGACCATGGCCGCCATGACGCTTTCGCGCCTCGCTCCGCGCCTGTCGCCGCTGGCCCGGGCAGCGCTCACGGGGGACGCGGCGCTGCTCGCGCGACTGCTGCGCGGGGCTGCCCTGACCCTCGACTTCTCGGCCCTGGAGGCGTCCACCCAGCTCGGGTTCTACGGCCGGCGCCTCCTCTCGGGCGCCGGAGGCGCCAGCCTGGCAGCGGATCTGGACCGCTTTCCCCAGGCCCTGCGGGACGCCGGCCTCGACCCGGCGCGCCTGGAGATGGTGTCGGAGCGGGTGCGGCGCGCGCTCGCCACCGTCGAGGACGCGGCCCGGCGGTACGCCGATCTGGAGCGGGAGGCACGCGCCGACCGCCGTCGCGAGGGCGCCCTCGCGGAGCGCGGCTTCGCCACGCTCTCCCGCGACGAGGTCGTGCGCACCGAGCAGGCCGTGCGCCGGCTCGCCGAGCGGCTGCGCGACCGGCTGGCCCGCCGGGAGCGCTCGCGGCGGCGCGGCGCGCTGAACGTCCGCCGCACCCTGAGGCGGAACCTGGCCTGGGAAGGGATCCCGGCCCGGCTGGCCTTTCGAGCCCGCCACCGGGCCCGCCCCGACGTGGTGGTGCTCTGCGACGTCTCCGACTCGGTGCGCCACGTCTCGCGGCTGATGCTCCTCTTCGTCCACACCCTCCAGTCGCTCTTCTCCCACGTTCGCAGCTTCGTCTTCGTCTCGGACCTGGGCGAGGTCACCGACGCCTTTCGCTCGGAGCGGGACGTGGCCCGGGCGGTCGACCTGGCCACCGCCGGGCGGGCGGTGAGCCTGGCCGGCAACTCCAACTACGGCCGCGCCCTGGTCTCCTTTCATCGACGGTACCTGGGCGCCGTGACCTCGCGGACCACCTTCATCGTGATCGGCGACGGTCGCAGCAACTACCTGGCGCCCGAGTCCTGGGTCCTGAAGGAGATCCGGCGCCGGGCCCGCCGCGTCCTCTGGATCTGCCCCGAGGAGCGCTGGGCCTGGGGGAGCGGCGACAGCGAGATGCCCCTCTACGCCGCCCAGGTCGATCGGGTCGCCACCGCCACGCGCCTCTCCGACCTCGAGAAGATCGCCGAGGCGCTCCTCCCGCGCGCCGCCTCCCGGGGTTGACGCTCGGGGTTGACGCCCCCGGGGGTTCGCCCTAGGTTCCGCCGGTGCGCAAGGTCTACGTCCACACCTTCGGCTGCCAGATGAACGAGTCGGACAGCGACCGGATGGTGGAGGCGCTGGCCGGGCGGGCCTGGTCTCGCACGCCCCACCCGGAGGACGCCGACCTCATCCTCCTCAACACCTGCTCGGTGCGGGAGAAGGCGGAGCAGAAGCTCCTCTCCGCGCTGGGGCGCTACCGGGAGCACAAGGCGCGCCGGGGCGCGCTCATCGCCGTCGGGGGCTGCGTGGCCCAGCAGGAGAAGGAAAGCCTGCTCCGGCGCGTGCCCTACGTCGATTTCGTCTTCGGCCCGGACCACGTCGGGCGCCTGCCGGAGCTGGTGGCTCGGGCCGATCGGCAGGAGCGCTTCGTCGAGACCGGCTGGATGGACTCGGAGGAGTACGTCTTCCCTCGCGCCGACGCCGAGGCGGCCCGCGGACGCGCCAGCGCCTTCGTCACCGTCATGAAGGGCTGCGACAACGTCTGCTCGTTCTGCATCGTTCCCCGCACCCGCGGCCGCGAGGTCTCGCGACCGTACCCGGAGGTGGCCGCCGAGGTGGGCGCCCTGGCCGCGGTGGGGGTCCGCGAGGTGACCCTCCTCGGCCAGAACGTGAACTCGTACCAGGGCGGCTGCAACTTCGCCTCGCTCCTCCGGAGGGTCGCGGAGGTGCCAGGGATCGAGCGGGTCCGGTTCACGACCAGTCACCCACACGACCTGTCCGACGACCTCGTGGAGGCGTTCCGGGACGAGCCGAAGGTCATGCCCCACTTCCACCTCCCCGTGCAGTCCGGCTCCGACGCGGTGCTGCGACGCATGCGACGCGACTACGGGGTCGACGAGTACCTGGAGCGCCACCGGCGGCTCTCCGAGGCCCGCCCGGGCATCGCCATCACCACCGACTTCATCGTCGGCTTCCCGGGCGAGACCGACGAGGACTTCGAGGCGTCCCTGCGCCTGCTCCGGGCCGCCCGCTTCGAGAACTCCTTCAGCTTCGTCTTCAGCCCGCGCCCCCACACCGGCGCGGCCCTCCGGCTGGGGACCGCCCCCGAGTGGCAGGAGGTGCCCCGGCAGGTCGCGGTGGAGCGGCTCGAGCGGCTGCACGCCGAGCAGCGATCCATCGCCGTGGCGGTCCTCGCCGCCCAGCTCGGGCGGGAGGTGGAGCTCCTGGTGGAAGGCGCCTCGGACGACGGCGGTCACCTGGGGCGCACGCCGGAGAACCGGGTCGTCCACCTCGAGTCGCACGGCCGGGACCTCGCCCCGGGCTCGGTCGTGCGGGCCCGGGTCGTGCGCGCCGGGCACAGCTCGCTCGGCGCCGAGCTGGCCGCGTGAGGCGCGCCGCCTGGGCCTTCGCGACCGTGCTGGCGTACGCCGCGGTCATCTTCGCCCTCTCCGGCCAGTCCGACCCGCTGCCCTTCCTGCCGCGGGAGATCTTCCTCCAGGACAAGCTGCTGCACGGCGCCGAGTACGCGGTGCTCGGGGGTCTCCTGGTCCACGCCCTCCGCCTGGCCGGGCTCCGGCCCGGGGTCGCCCTGGTCTCCGCCGTGGTCATCGCCAGCGCCTTCGGCGCGACCGACGAGCTCCACCAGTCCTTCGTGCCAGGGCGAAGCAGCGAGGTGTCCGACTGGGTGGCCGACACCCTCGGGGCCACGGTCGGCGCCGTGCTGGCGTCCGCCGCCTTGCGGCTTCCCGGGCGCGCGGGCTAGCATCCCGCCTGGACATGGCCCTGATACGCGCGTGGGGAGGGAAGGCGCCGCGGCTCGCCGACAGCGCCTGGGTGGCGGATGGCGCGGTGATCGTCGGAGACGTCGAGATCGGCCCGGAGTCTTCGGTCTGGTTCGGCGCCGTGGTGCGCGGAGACGTGAACCACATCCGCGTCGGGGCCCGCACCAACCTCCAGGACTACTCGGTCCTCCACGTGACGAGCCGGACCCACCCCACCATCGTCGGCGACGACGTGACGCTCGGTCATCGGGCCACGCTGCACGGTTGCACGGTGAAGGACCGGTGTCTCGTGGGGATCGGCGCCATCGTCATGGACGGCGCGGTGGTGGGCGAGGACGCCATGGTGGCAGCCGGTTCCCTGGTGCCCCCCGGGATGGTCGTGCCCCCGGGGATGCTCGCGCTCGGGTCTCCCGCCAAGGTGAGGCGGAACCTGACCCGCGAGGAGATCGAGTACTTCCGCCTGTCCGCCGCGAACTATGCGGGCTATGCCGAGCAGTACCGGAGAGAGGGCTGGTCCGGCCGATGACCATCGTCGAGGCGCTCCAGAAGTCGTCCCTGTTCCGCGAATTCAGCGAGACCGGGCTCAAGATCTTCGCCGCCATCGCCACCGAGAAGGTCGTCCCGGCCGGCGCGCCGCTCTTCGCCGAGAACATGGTGGGCGAGTCGATGTTCATCGTGAAGAGCGGCACGGTGCGGATCACCAGCCGCGACGCGGGGAACGAACGGACGCTGGCCGTCCTGGGGGCCGGCGAGCACCTGGGGGAGCTGGCGCTCCTGGCGCGCAGCGTGCGCCTCGTGTCGGCGGTCGCCGAGACTCCCTGCGAGCTCGTCGAGATCACCCAGCGCGACTACTACCGGCTCCAGCCGCAGAAGCCCCAGGCCTGCCTGAAGCTCGCGCTCGCCATCGCAGCCGACCTGGCCCGGAAGATGGCCGATGGCGGCGACGCCCTGCGAACGCTCGCCGAGCCCAAGGGCTAGGGTCCGAGAGGCCGCGGCGTGCTGGAGCGTCTGGTCGAGTACCTGCAGGCCCAGTCCCTGGGGCTGGGGTACGCCGCGGTGTTCGGGCTGCTCCTCGCCGCCGGCTTTGGATTTCCGCTTCCCGAGGACGTGCCGCTCATCGCAGGCGGTGTGCTGGCCTGGCTGGCCTCGCCTCTCGAGACGCCGGCCTTTCCCGCGATGCTCGCCGACCCCGGCCTCCAGGGCATGGTGGCCGTCGGCCTGGCGGGGATCCTGGTGGGCGACTCGATCATCTACTGGGCAGGACGCCGGTTCGGCCGGAGGGTGGCGGAGGTCTGGCCCTTCCGGCGCATCATCACTCCCGGGAAGCTGGAGAGGGTGGAGAGGCTGCTCCGGCAGCGCGGGAACGTCGTGGTGCTGGTGGCCCGGTTCCTCCCCGGCCTCCGGGCGCCGACCTACTTCACGGTGGGTCACTCGCGCCTGCCTTTCTGGGAGTTCCTCCTCTTCGACGGGCTGGCCGCGGTGGTCTCGGCGCCGCTCTGGGTCTGCCTGGGCTTCTGGCTGGGCGACGACATCGAGCGGGCGGCGCGGGAAGGGTCCCGCTTCGGCCACTACATCCTGGCCGGCGTCCTCCTGGTGATCGCGTTGCTGCTCGGGCGAGCCTGGCTGCGCCGCCGGCGCGAGAAGAGCGCCGCGCCACCGGGCGGCCCAGGACATCCCCCTACCGGCCGGTGATCTTGCCCCAGATCCCCTTCAGGCCCGCCGGGCGCTCCGGCGGCTGGGGGCCGGAACCCGGAGTGGCCGCCGGGGGCGACGGGATCCCCGCCGCCACGTTGGCTGCCTGGGTCTCGACCCGCTTGCGCACCTCGTCGGGCGTGCCCTTGGTGGTGAAGACCACCTCCACCTCCCGCTCGGTGGTCATCTCCCGGGCCCGGACCGCGAGCAGGCACTCCTCGCCCAGCTCGAAGGCGACGGCGATCCGGACCGATCCCTTCGGGCCGCGCGGAAGGCCGGTGAGCTGGATGGTGCCGAGGTACTGGCACTCGGCGACGGTGGGCCCGTCGCCCTCGAAGATCCAGAGGTCGAACGTGCTCTGGTCGTCCTTGGTGGTGGCGAGCTGGTACTCCTTGCGAACGGGAAGCGGCGAGTTCCTGTCGATGACCCGCTTCACGCGGCCGCCGCCTCCGGGCAGGCCGACTCCGATGGATTTGGGAACGACGTCGATGAGCACGACACCCTCGGCGCTGCCGAGCGAGTGGGCGAGAAGGGCCGCGCCGATGGCCACCGCCTCGTCCGGATGAACTGCCTTGCTCGGCGCCTTCCCGAAGTAAGACCCGATCCTCTGCCGCACGAGCGGCATGCGAGACTGGCCCCCGACCAGGATGACCTCGTCGATGTCGTCGGGAGAGAGCCCCTTGTCGGCGAGGACCTGGGCGCAGTTGCGAAGGGTCCGATCGACGAGCGGCTCCACCAGCCGCTCCACGTCCGCCCGGGTCAGCGTGGTCTCGAGGGCGACGGGGTTGCCGTCGACCATGGCCAGGAAGGGGAGGTGGACCGGAAAGCTGTCCTGCTCGGAGAGCGCGCACTTGGCCCGCTCGGCGGCGTCGGTGAGCCTGGACCGGGCCACTTCATCCCCGGAGAACGGCCCGTGTACCCGCTCGTACTCCGCGATCAGGTGTGCGGCGATGCGGGCGTCGAAGTCCGCCCCGCCGAGGAAGGTGTCCCCGCCGGTGGAGACGACCTGGTAGACCCGGTCGTCCAGCTCCAGGACCGAGGCGTCGAAGGTGCCGCCGCCCAGATCGTAGACCAGCACGCGCTGGTGCACGTGGCGCCCCCAGGCGTAGGCCATCGAGGCCGCCGTGGGCTCGTTCAGGATCCGCTCCACGTGGAGTCCTGCCAGGGCGCCGGACCGGCGGACCGCCCCCCGCTGCCGCTCGCTGTAGTAGGCCGGCACGGTGATCACCGCCCGGCCCACCTCCTCGCCGAGCCAGTTCTCGGCGAGCGCCTTCACCTCCCGGAGCACGAGTGCCTGCACCTGCTCGAGGGAGAGGGTGGTCGACCCGAGCCGCACCGCGCAGAGCCCGTCCTCCGCCTCGACCACCGGGTACTGGAAGTGGGGCAGCATGCCCTGCACGACCGCGGAGTCGAAGGCCCGCCCGAGAAGGCGCTTGGCTCCGTGCACGGTGAGGGTGGGATTGAAGAGCAGCTGGCTCCTGGCGCTCTGGCCCACCACGATCTGGAGGCGCTGGTTCAGCGCGACCACGGACGGGACGGTGTTGTATCCCTCGCGGGAGGGGATGACCTGCGCTCGGCCGTCGCGGACCACGGCGGCGCAGGAGTTGGAAGTTCCCAGGTCGATCCCGATGGCGAACCGGGACCGGCGGGACGAGGGCGAGGGCTGCCCCGGAAGGCCGAGGTCGACCTGGACGGCTCCTGGACGGACGACGGGTGGTGCCCTCGGGGGAGGGGATTCGTTGCCCACGGATGAATCTTCGGGGTGGCGACGCACCCTGGCAAGCTCGCGCACCTCCGGGCAACGTCCCCCGTTTGCGGGGAGGCGCAGGCGGGTCGGTCGGAAACGCCAGGAAAATCAATCGCCTTGACCAGACGCCGGCCCATCCACTATATCGCGGCATGCTCAACCGCGACGACCTCCGCGAAGCCCTGACCTTCGACGACGTCCTCCTCGTCCCCGCCGAGAGCAACGTCCTGCCGAAACAGGTCGAGACCTCGAGCCGCCTCACCCGCAACATCCATCTCCACGTGCCCATCGTGTCCGCCGCCATGGACACGGTGACCGAGGCGCGGATGGCCATCGCCATGGCCGCCGAGGGGGGCATGGGCTTCATCCACAAGAACATGTCGGTGGATCGCCAGGTCGCCGAGGTGAACCGGGTGAAGAAGTACGAGTCGGCCATGGTCGCCGAACCGGTCACCGTCGAGCCCGAGGTGAAGCTCTCCTCGGCGGTGGCGCTCATGCGCGAGCACGGCATCAGCGGGATCCCGGTCACCCGCCGGGGCAAGCTGGTCGGGATCCTCACCAACCGGGACCTGCGATTCGAGCGAAACCTCGAGCAGACGGTGGAGGCCGTGATGACGACCAAGCTCGTCACGGCGCGTGAAGGGGTCACCATCGACGAGGCCAAGGACCTGCTCCACCGCCACCGCATCGAGAAGCTCCCGGTGGTGAACGAGGCCTTCGAGCTTCGCGGCCTCATCACCATCAAGGACATCGA
>Ga0315295_10000563_pt1 | contig 32115 bp, 26 predicted proteins | sample YL17G14_0_MG_FD_204453 | JGI IMG/M metagenome (GOLD analysis project Ga0315295, IMG submission 204453) | Sediment microbial communities from Yellowstone Lake, YNP, Wyoming, USA - YL17G14_0 | ecosystem: Environmental > Aquatic > Freshwater > Lake > Sediment | place: USA: Wyoming | collected... | reverse complement strand
CCGGTGATCTGGTCGCGCAGCGTCTCACGGATCCGGACATAGACTGGAATGCCCACAGCGCTCGCCATTTCAGCCATTTATGCCCCATTTCATCACATATCTAGACATATAGATATCTATATTCTAAAGTGATCACTGGTTTTGTCAACCCACGCTCCCCTTATAAGGGAAACTCGCCTCGGTCAACCGAGGGCGAGGTTCTCATTGATCAGCCCATCAGCCGTACATCCTACCTAGGCGCGGATGCGTTCACCCTTTGGATCCCAAAGCGGAGACGCTTCCACCACGGCCCCGACCTGTTCACCGAAGAACTCCACCATCAGCTCGGTGCCGACTTTGGAGTACTCAATCGGCAGGTAGGCGAAGATGATACTCTTGCCCACCGAGTAGCCGAAGCCCCCAGCCGCCACCCAGCCGATGATCTTATCACCAGCGCGAACCGGCTCCTTGCCGATCGCCACGGTACGGCTGTCCGCAAGCGTCAGGCAGCACAGCTTCTGCTTGATGCCCGCCTCTTTCTGTTTCAGTAGTGCATCGCGGCCCAGGAAGTCACCCTTATTCAGCTTGACAGCAAAGCCAAGGCCGGCCTCAAGCGGTGTGTAGTCAGGAGTGATCTCGCTGCTCCAATAACGATAGCCCTTCTCAAGTCGCAGCGTATCGATGGCCTTGTAGCCAGCGGCGACCATTCCCTCCGGCTGGCCGGCATCCCACAGCGTGTCCCACAGCTTCAATCCATATTCCATTGGGCAGTAGAACTCCCAGCCGAGCTCCCCAACGTACGTCACCCGCGAGGCGATGAGGGACACGTCGCCGACTGTGATCCTTTGCGCGGTCATGTATGGGAAGGCGGCATTGGAGAGATCAGCAGTCGTTACCTTCTGCAGGATCTTTCGTGCCTTCGGACCCCAAAGTCCGAGGCATGCATAGGATGATCCGACATCTTCGATCGCGACCGAGCCATCCTCAGGCATGTTCAATGATAACCAGGACAGATCATGCTGCCCGAAGGCCGTACCGGTCACAATGAAGAAGCGATCTTCACCCAGCCGCGTTACGGTGAAGTCACACTCAATGCCACCATGCTTGTTCAGGCATTCGGTGTACACAATGGTGCCTACGGGGACGTCGATTTGATTCGCGCACACGGAATTCAGGAATTTGAGCGCGCCGGGGCCGCGCACCTCGAGCTTGTTGAAGGAGGTTTCGTCGAACAACCCGGCATTCTCGCGTGTCATCAAGTGCTCGTAGCCGATGGCTCGCGACCAGTTGTGGTGCATCCAGCCCTTCGGCTCATGTCCGTGATGCGCCTTCTCCTCATACGGCTTGAACCAGTTCGGCCGCTCCCAGCCGGTCTTCTCCCCAAACTCGCATCCCAGGTCCTGCAGTCGGCTGTAGGTGGGGGAGAGTCGAAGTCCACGTCGCGAAAGACGTTCCTCTCCCGGGAAATGAATATCGTAGTACTGGGAGTAGGTTTCAATGGTGCGCGTAACGATGTAGTCGAGGCTGTTGTAGTTGGATCCAAAGCGTCTCACATCCAGTCGCCAGACGTCCCACTCCGGGTGTCCGTCGATGATCCATTCCGCCATGGTTTTGCCGATGCCGCCGGCGCCAGCCAGGCCGTGCGCGCAGAAGGCGCATGCAACCCAGAAGCCTTTTACGGCCGTCGGGCCAAGCAGGAATTCGCCGTCGGGCGTGAAGCCCTCAGGTCCATTCAAGAGCTTGATGACCTCCGCGCTCTCCACGGCCGGCACACGCTTGATGGAGTTCTCCATGAGCGGGGTGAAACGTTCCCAGTCGGGCGGAAGGAGTTGGTACTTGAAATCCCGCGGGATGCCATTGAGTCCGAACGGTGCCGGGTTGCGCTCATAGCCGCCTGTCACCAGTCCGCCAACTTCCTCGCGCCAGTAGACGAGCAGGTCGGGATCGCGTAGCGTTGGGAAATCGTGCGTAACGCCCTCGATTGGCTTGGTGATCAGGTAGAGGTGCGCCATCGGCACCACTGGCAGGCTCAAGCCCACCATCTTGCCGACTTCGCGGCCCCACTGACCGGCGGCGTTCACCACGACCTCGGTTTGGATCGTTCCCTTGTCCGTAACGACCTCATGGACGCGGCCGTCCTTCAAGTTGATCTGTTCCACGCTGGTGCCCGTGAAGATGCGCGCACCTCGGTTCTTCGCTCCCACAGCAAGGGCATTGGTCAAACCCGTTGGATCGATGACACCGTCGTTCGGTGTGAATGCGGCGCCGATCACACCGTCCAGGCTCATGATCGGGAAGAGCTTATGTGCCTCTTTGGGTGTCATGATTTCCATCGGCACGCCGAATGAGCGGGCCATGCCCACCAGGTGGCGGAGGTCTTCCATTCTTTCCGCAGAGGATGCCAGCCGAAGGCCGCCGACCTCGCGCCAGGAGGTGTCCTGACCAGTTTCCTCCTTCAACCTGCGATACAGGTCCGTGCTGTAGTGCATCATCCGGGTCAGATTCGGGTCCGAGCGCATCTGGCCCACCAAGCCTGCGGAGTGCCAGGTCGAACCAGCTGTCAATTCGTGGCGCTCAATGATGACGACGTCTTTCCACCCCATCAATGTCAGGTGATACGCAATGCTGCATCCACCCACGCCCCCTCCGATGACCACTACTTGCGCATGTTTTGGAAGTTCAGCCATTTTGATCCTCTCCTTGATTTCCCCGCCCTGTCGGGTCAGTATGATTCTTGGTACTCAGGCTTCCAGGGCTGAGTGCGGGCTGCAGGCGGCGCCTCCTGATGTCTGCACGACTGCCAGGCACAGATCAATCCGTTCGAACGCACATTGACGCCTCCGTGCTGTTCACCTTCGAGTACTGTCCAATAGGCCCTTCCAAATCTGCGGAAGGGCCTTTTGCATTGATCACGATTGCCATACGGATCCGGGCCGTGCCATTTCGGCCACGATATCGAAAGACGATACGATTCCGAGTGGGAACGAATCCGGATCTTGCACATCAACCACCACCAGCCGATGATGATGGTTCTGGATCATCATGTCGGCCGCCTCCCGCAGGCTTGCACGGATGTCGATCGTCTGCATCGGGTGCATGACCGCCGAGACCAGAACATGCTCCTTCACTCCGTTCTGGAGCAGGGAGATCAGGTCTTTCTCGCTGACGACGCCGAGTGGTCGCCCCCGCGAATCGACGATCAGGACCGAACGCCACCCGGCTTGGGTCATCGTCCGCGCGGCCGAGGTGATGGGAGTTTTGTCACGACAGACCAGGATGGCATCTGACATCACATCTGCAACGGTCTCACGCCTGGCTTTCTCGGCCCTCGCGATACTGGCGACAAAATCCGATCCGGCAATCATGCCGGCGGGCTTGCCGTCCTCCGTGATCAGCAGCCGGCTGATATCCTTCTCAAGCATGAGATGGGCGGCTTCGGTGAGCGGCACACTGGCTTCGACAGAGGTGATCGGATGTGACATCAGATCCCCAGCCGTGAGTTTCCGCATCACCGCCAGGCTCTCGGAGTCCGCCGAAAGCCATTCGCCGGCGAGCAGGTCAAAGTCCGAGATCAAGCCGATCGGACGCCGGTCGCGGTCCACCACGACCAGCGCATGGACATGGTGCTGTGTAAGCATCACCGCAACCTGACCGAGGGCTGCATCCTGGCGGCATGTGATCAGACCGCGGTGCATGAGGTCACGAACGAGTATTGTCATGGCATCTGGCTCCGTTCAGTGGACGTCGTCGACGTCCTTGTACCACTTGACGCGATCACCTACTCGGTCTCGAAGGCGCCATGCCATCGCCTTGGGTTCCGCCTCTATCCGTTTCAGCGCGGCCCCAACCTGTTCCTCAACGTGAGACTTCTCCCTGGCCGTGAGCTGTTTGTATCCATGAGCGAGGCTGCGGACCTTGTTGAGGTTCATGGTCGTCGTGCGCCACAGACCCCAGTCATTTGCGCACAACTGCGCCACCCGTCCAATATTGATGGTCTCCTGGTCAATATCACCCAGTGGATGTTCCATCAGCAGCATGATGGTGTCGATCACATCCTTCTCGTTGATCTCGACGATCTGCATCTTCTCGAGCAGCATTTCGGCCAGCGGGATGCTTGGCGAGTCCACCTCCAGCCGGCCGTCCCAGCGGATGACATGACAGAAGTCCAGTTTTTCGTAAAAGATATCGACATGCAGACCAATCTCCTCCCTGTCGAAGATCGCCCGTCCGCCCCCGGATACAATGAATACCTCTCTGTTATCGGTGTAACCCAGCTTCTGCAGGAGGGCGCGCACCGCGGTGGTTTGCCTGCCGTATGCCGCGAAATCGATGTCCGTGTAGGCTCGTCCCATGGCCTGCTGGAGATAACCGTACTTGGAGCAGTGAATCTGAAATGCCAGTGACCCGATGACACGGAGAATGACTCCGGCCTGGCCACTGGCTTCTACAATTCGTTTGAGCTCGTTCTCGAACTTGTCACGTTCGGCACGGTCCTGCTGACCCATTCCTACTGCATCGTTAACCATCCGCACTCCTGTTGCCAGAATCTGCGTTGCGGTCGGCCGAGGAAGCTTGTCTGGGGACTTCGGTCAGCCGTGTGTGGCCGCATTATAGCCGAAATGCAGAAAACTTGCAAAAATCTTCAAAATCCTCTATAATCAAACCCGTAAGCCTTCATTTTCCTTCAACAATGACATACCAGCCAACGGTCTGATGAGCAAACCGCTTATACCGGCGCAGAGGCGGGAACGCATCCAGGAATTCCTGGCTGTCAACAAGATCGCGCGAACCGCTGATCTGTGTGCGCTTCTGGATGCATCAGAAGCCACAGTGCGGCGTGATCTCGAATGGCTTGAGCAAGAGGGGATCCTTGAACGGACTCACGGTGGGGCGATCCTGAGCCAGCGCATGCCTCAAGAACCCGGATACCAACAGCGTGCTCTCACCTATCCTGAGGAGAAACGCCATATAGGCGCTCTTGCCGCCTCCTTGATCGAGCAGAATGATGTGGTCTTCGTCAATAGCGGCACAACGACGACAGAGGTCATTCGCCGGCTCCGCCCTGATCCAAGCATCAGCATCTTCACCAACAATCTGAGCGCGGCATTTGAGGTGGGGGAGCCGGGATTCAAGTACTTTGTTGTGGGAGGTGAGTTCCAACCCCGATCGAATTCGCTTGCCGGCCGCTTTGCCGTTGAGAATCTCGCGCAAGTCTTCGCGAACAAAGCCATCCTGGGTGTCGATGGCATAAGTATTCGGCACGGTTGCACGGTACCTACGAATGTTGAAGCCGAGATCATCCGGCAGATGATCAGGCAAACCCGCGGAGAGATCATCATCGTCGCCGATCACAGCAAGTGGGGCGTGGTATCCAACTTCCAGATCGCCGCCACTGAGGAGATCAATCGGCTCATCACCGACCCCGGACTGGACCCCCTGGCCTTCGAGTCGCTCGCGGCTCAGGGCGTGCAGATCCTCATTGCCTCATCCAACCCCGTCAGCACCTGACCGGCTGCCGAACCAGCGGTCAGGTGCCTTTTTTCCTGAAAGGCAGATACGTGCCTCGTTCTTGGATAGCACCTCGAGCAATTCTTGGATGTCGATGCGGCATAGACTGCGGTGCCCCGGAGATACTTCCTACCCTGCGCTTGGCGTCGTTTTCTGGCGCCGCATTGATCCCTGCCTGGGAGATAGGGAGGCTGTAGATGACCTACGCATCAACCTGAGGCATCTGAAAGGAGGAACGCCTGCTGCACCACTCAGGCGGAGCAAGACGTACGCGCTGATTTGAAAATGAGCTCTACCAAAGGAGTGTTCCAATGGCAAAAGCAGCGACTATGAAACCGGAGATCTTCACCCGTAAAGCCTCGGGGCTCGTACGGGTGATGTCCCCTTATTCCGCCTTCGTCTACAACATCCTGACAATGGGTTTGATCTTCCCCTGGACCTACCTCTGGGTTCCCGGCGCACTTCCCGGTGGAAAGCTGGTTTGGGGCATCCTGCTGGCGATGGTGTTCGAGATCCCCATTGCCCTAACCTATGTATGGCTCTCCACTGCCCTCCCGCGCTCAGGTGGTGACTACGTGTTCCAGAGCCGAGTCTTCGGCGGTGGCGCGGCCTTCACCATCATGATGTCAGGCTTCGTGATCTGGATCCTGCAGTGGGTGGCGCTCTCCGGCTGGCTCGTTTCCTACCTGGGCTTTGCACCGCTCTTCCTGGGTTTGGGCGCAACGCTTCCCGCTCCGGCACTTTCCACCCTGGGATTGTGGTTCACGACCCCAACCGGGATCATCATTGTCAGCATCCTGAATGCCCTGATATCACTTGTGCTGTTGGTGAGCGGCTTCAAGAACTACGTCCGCTTCCAGCATGTCATCTTCTGGGGCACGATTATGTGCTTTGCCACGGTCTTCGTCGTGCTGTTCACGACCCCGGCAGCAGAGTTCATCTCGCGCCTCGACAAGTTCGCTCTGGCATCGGGTGGTTCCGCGAACTGGTACGCGACCGCGGTCGCGGCGGTGAAGAATGCAGGCATTGATCTCAATCCGCCCTTCAGCTTGCTTGCCACCCTGCTGGTGGCGCCCATTGCCTGGACCTCCCTCCAGTGGGCAACTTATTCTGCAGAGCAGAACGGCGAGATCAAGGACGCGCGCAACTTCAAGTCGCAGGCGTTCATCATGGTGGGCTCGTTGATCGCCACGGGAATCCTCCTCGCACTCCTGGCCGTGGGAATCCAGCGGGTCTCACCGCCGGAGTTCCTCACGGTAGCCGGCGCAGGCTTCTGGTCCGTCATCGGTGAAGCCACCATCAACGGCTTCCATCTGTGGCCTCCCATCATTGCAGTTGCCATCGCCGCCAGCCCCATCGTCGTGCTCATCATCGGCCTTGGCTACCTGCTCAATGGCTTCCAGATCGTCTGCAACTGCTACATCGGTGTGACCCGCATCATGGTAGCCATGTCCCTGGACCGCCTGCTGCCGGAGTGGTTCAGCAGAGTCCATGAGCGGTACCATACGCCAAGGAACGCGCACCTGGCATACTTCCTGGCAAGCATTCCTGTGATCCTGGCGTACAACCTGGTCACCAAGCCCTTCACCTGGGCCAGCCTCACGCTCGGAGTGACATTCGCCTGCGGGTACGTGTTTGCCATCACTGCCCTGGCCGGCGCCCTCCTGCCGTACCGCGCCAAGGAGGTGTACGACGCCTCTCCGGGTGCCAAGTACCAGGTGAGCGGCTTCGTGGGCTTGCTCGCCACCCTCATCGGCGCAGGGGCTTTCGTCTGGATCGCGTGGAAGCTGGGTCCGCAGGCCTTCCCAACCGCTCCGGTGCTGGATTGGATCGCCCGCATTGGTGCGATTGCTGCCGTGATCTGGTTCCTCTATCCGCTGCGCAAGCAGATGGGTGAGTGGTTGACTGGCAAGCGGATGCCGTGGGTGACCGCCCTCGGCATGCTGGGCGGCGGCCTCGGCATGGCGATGGTGCTTGCATACCTTCTCTCGCCGGCGCTGTACGTGCTTGGCTCCTGGGACTTCGCGGACTTTCCGAAACATCTGTGGGCCCAGATCATTGCCTTCGGGGTGATCCTCATCTCGTTGGTCTGGTACCTGCTCGTCAAGAATGCCCAGAAGAGGCGGGGCATCAACGTCGATTTCGCGTTCAAGGAGATCCCGCCCGAATAGGCTCAGATTCTTGTCATCCAAACGCTGTGGTCAGGGCGGGGTCGGGGCCCTGACCACGGCTCTGTTATCATGCTGGCATCATCCAACTTTATGGGAGGATTCTCGTCGTCATGAAGGATCAAGCGCAGGTTGTGATAGTGGGCGGGGGGATCGTAGGTGCGCAGATCGCGTACCATTTGGCAAAGCTCGGCTGGACGGACGTCATCCTGTTCGAGAAGGGAGAGATCGCCAGCGGTGAATCATCTCACGCGGCGGGGCTCGTCACCCAGTTTGCGACTTCGCAGACGCTGATGCAGTTCCGCAAGTACAGCATCGAGCTGTACAGCAGCCTCGGCCTGTTCGATCACGTCGGCAGTCTGCGCGTGGCCTCAAGCCCCGATCAGTTCAAGGAGCTGCAGCGCAGCGTCAGCCGGGCGAAGGCAATCGGCATGGATGTGGAGATCATCTCCCCGCAGGAAGCCCTGAAGGTCATGCCGCAGCTCAATCCTGATAATCTCTACGGCGCCATCTACCTGCCGCGGGATGGTCATCTGGATCCATACTCCACGACCACCGGCATGGTGCGCTTTGCCAGGGAAATGGGCGTGACGGTTCACACTGGCGTACGCGTCACGGGCATCGAGCTTTCATCCAGGGGCGAAGTGCAGCGCGTCATCACGGATCACGGCGCTGTGAAAACCCAGATCGTCGTGAATGCCGCGGGCATGTGGGCACCGCGCGTCGCAGCCATGGCCGGCCTGAATCTTCCAACCACGCCTGTAGACCATCAACATATCGCCCTCAAGGCCGTTCCCGGTAGCGAATTCCCGCACAAGACGCCCTGCCTGCGAGACCCGGATAACCTGGTCTATATGCGCGAGGAGCAGGGAGGATTGGTGATCGGGGGCTACGAGCCCAATCCACTGGCGCGCTGGATTGACGGAGCACCGTGGGAACATGGCGGCGCATCTCTTCCCCCGGACTTTGACCGTTTCGAGCAGTTGTTGGAGGGTGCCATCCGCCGCATCCCGTTCCTTGACAGGGCGGGCATCATCACCCTGGTTTGCCATCCAGGCGCGTACACTCCTGATTGCCAGCCGCTTCTGGGACCGATGGCAGGCGCGCGCGGCATGTGGATCGCGGCCGGGATGTCCCTCAATGGGTACGGAGGCGCAGGCGGCATCGGCAAACTCATGGCGGAGTGGATCGTCGAGGGGGAACCGTCGCAGGATGTCTATGCCTTCCGGGCCACACGCTTTGGCGATTACTATGCCAGCCCGTACTACGCTGCGGAACGCACCCGCGAGGGTGTCAAGTACTACTATCGCCTGCGCTTCCCCAACGATGAAAACGAATGGGCGCGCCCACACCGTGTCAGTCCTGTCCACTCACGACTGCAGGAGCTGGGCGCGGTCTTCGGCGAGAAGTTCGGCTGGGAACGCGTCAACTACTTCCAGCCTGGTGAGCCTTCCCATCGCGCCGGCGCCGATCAGCGCGAATGGGGGTGGAACAGGCCTCCATATTTCGAGCGCGTCGGCGAGGAGCACCGGGCAACTCGTGAACGGGTCGCACTTTTCGACCTCACCTCGTTCGGTAAGAGCGAGGTCACGGGCCCGGGAGCGCTTGCGCTGCTGCAGCGCGTCGCCGACGCCGAGATGGACAAACCGGTGGGGACCGCCACCTACTGCCAGTTCCTCAACACTCGCGGCGGCGTAGAGGCGGACCTGACGGTCACACGCCTCGACAAGGATCTCTTCCGGGTGATTACCGGCTCGGCTTTCATCGGCAATGACCTGGCATGGCTCCGCATGCATCACAAAACCGAAGACGGTGCCGTCTCGATCCGCGATATCACCATGGATTGGGCGTGCCTTGCCCTCTGGGGCCCAAAGGCCCGGGAGGTCTTGCAGAAGGTGACGACGGCTGATGTCTCCAACCAGGCCTTTCCCTACCTGCATGCCGAAATCATCGATTTCAATGGGACGGGAGTCTGGGCGCAGCGCGTGAGCTACGTTGGGGAACTGGGGTGGGAGCTCTATGTACCGACGGATCGCGCCGAGCTCCTGTGGGATGCCCTCATGGCTGCGGGTGCCGGGTTCGGAATTGAGGTCGGCGGTTACAAGGTCCTGGATTCACTGCGGCTGGAAAAAGGATATCGCTACTATACCGCTGACGTCACGCCTCTTGAGACGCCGTACGAAGGAGGCTTGGGTTTCTGCGTCAGCCTCGACAAGAAGGACTTCGTCGGAAAGGATGCCCTCGTGAGGGCCAAGGCCGCCGGACTCACCCGCAAGTTGTGCACCATGGTCCTGGACGGAGACGAATTCACCCAGATCTACGGCGGCGAGGCGGTATACCACGATGGGAAGGTGATGACACGCGTTCGCAGCGGTGGATTTGGGTACACTCTGAGGAAGAACATACTCTACGCGTATCTACCCATGGATCTTGCCAAGAGTGGCACGCGACTGGAGATCGACCTGCTCGAAGGGCGGCGACCGGCCGAGGTCACGGCAACGGTTCTGCTGGATCCCAAAGGCGAGAAACTCCGCGCATAAGGAATACAATCTGGGTCGCTTATTGCACTGCTGCTTGAACCAAATGATTGCCGCCATCGGATAGCTTGGTGCCATGAACTCATTGCCGCCTTCCTACGTGGGCTTTGGTATGCTGACGCCGGTGGTGATCGCCGTGGTGGATCAGTTGCCCGAGCACAACACCGGCGCCGTGATCAAGGATGTGAGCGAGTTCATCTTCGACGATGCGGCTATTGTCGCCTGCCTGCTGCGGCAGTGGGGCGTGCCTTCTGCCATCATCGGCACGGCTGTTGGGGATGATTCTCGCGGTCATAGGCTGGCGCACCAGCTCGAGGAATGGGGCGTTCGGTCGGAGGTGCGCTTCACCAAGGACTTCAAGACACCTTTTGAGGTCGATGTCTCGGACAGCGGCGGCGCCCGGACGTACTTCTGGCAGCGCTCGTCGCAGATCCTCGATACGCTCGACACGGCTGACCTCTCACTCCTTCAAGGTGCTCGAATCCTGTATGTTGACTGGTATGATGGCGACCACATCGTGCGAGCCATGGACGAGGCCCTGCGGCGCGGTATCCCCGTCTTCTTGAACTTCGAGCACGGTCACGCGGATGCACAGCTGCTGCAGCGCTATGGGAGCCGTGCCACCATCTGCCAGGCTGTCACCGATGCGGCGCAGCTCGGTCATGAACCTCCTCTTGAGGTCGCCCGCAAGCTGCTGCGCACTGGCATCAAGACGGCGATCATCACGCTGGCTGGTGAGGGTTGCCTTGCACTCCAGGGGAACGAGGCCATCCGAGTCTACGCGCCGAAAGTGGAAACCATTGACGGTTGCGGCGCCGGCGCCACGTTCTCTGCTGGCTACATCTATGCTTCCCTGATGGACCGGAGTCTTCGGGATTCTCTGTGCTTTGCCACCGCAGCCGCCTCACTCAAAGTCTCCCGCGCCGGCCTTGAGATGTTCCCGGTTGAGCAGATATCCGCCACCGCCGCGCAGCTCGAGGTGGAGGTGCTGCAGTTGACCGAAACCGATGCAGGTCAGGACGTCACCCCGTGACTGCCTTTGCGACTCTTCTCTCAACTGAACAAGTAGAGCAGGTGCACGCTGCCTCGCTGGAGATACTCGAGAACATCGGGCTCCTCGTCCGACATCAGAAGGCGCGCCAGGTCTTCGAGAAGCACGGCTGCGGTGTGGACCAAAAGACGCAATTGGTCAAGCTCCCGCGTGCTGTCGTCGAACAATTCCGCCTGATGCTGCCGCCGACCTTCACCTTCCTCGGTCGCGATCCCAAGTACGATCGCACCATTCCCAGGGATGGCCCGCTTGTGGTGACGGGCAGCTCTGCACCGGACATCATTGATCCGGTGACCGGCCGCGAGCGCCGTTCGCGGTCCGACGATATCGCCCGCATTGCGTATCTTATCAATGAGCTTCATGGCTATGATGTCTTCTCCGTGTCCACGCTGGCGGAGGACGCCGGCCCTGGACACTTTTCGCTGGCGCGCCTGTACCCGGCGCTGAAGTACTGCCTGAAGCCGGTGCGCATCACGAGCCGCGATCTCGAGGACGCCGTCTCCATTCTCAAGCTGGGGAGCCTGATCGCTGGTGGTGATGCCGCCTATCGTGCCCATCCTTTCATCACGCACCACTTCTGCCCGGTGGTTTCTCCCCTCACAATGGACATGTCATCCACCGGGATGTTGATGTTCTTTGTGGAGGGGAAGTGGCCGGTCTATCCGAGCATCGTGCCGAACGCGGGCCTCACCTCTCCGATGACCATGGCAGGCACGCTTGCCCAAGGCAACGCGGAATTCCTGGCCGCGGCCATCCTAATGCAAATGCTCCAACCGGAAACGCCGCTCATCTACGCCACGCTGCCGACGGTCGCGGATATGCGCACGGGCGCTTATGCCTCCGGCGGCATCGAATGCGGCATGCTGCATATGGCCTTCGCGCAGATGGCGCACTTCTACAATGTCCCCTGCGGCGGCTACATTGGCCTCACCAACGCGAAGATCAACGATGCCCAATCTGGCTATGAGACGGGCATGTCGGTGGTGGCCGGTCTGCTGGCTGGCGTTGACATGCTGAACATGGGCGGGTTGCTCGACGCCCTGAAAGTCTTCGATTTTGGCAAGGTGGTCATTGATGACGAGATCGCCCTCATGATCAGACGGATGAAGCGCGGGCTCGAGTTCAGTGAAGCCGACCTCTCGCTCGACGTGATCGCGCAGATCGGCCCCGGCGGCTCGTTCATGATCCATCCGCAGACCGTGAAGCGCATGAAGACCACTGCCCTGCTCACCACCCTTGCGGACCGCAATGCCCGCGCCCAGTGGGAGGGCAAGGGTGCTCTCGACACGCACGCTCGCGCCATGAACCGCGTGCGTGACATCCTTTCGCATGCCAGTCCCGCCATCTTCCCGGCGGAAGTCGAGGCCCGTATTCGGGCCGAATTCAAGGATCTTGTGCCCGGGGACCTGCAGATGCCGCAGGGTTGGTAGTTCGCCGCCGCCCACAGACAAGGATGCTGGATGAATCTATATTTTGCGACTGACGTTCATGGCTCGGAAATCTGCTGGAAGAAGTTCATCAACGCGGGCAAGTTCTACAATGCCGACACTATCATCCTCGGCGGCGACATGACCGGCAAGGCCATTATCCCGATCGTCGCCCAGGGAGGCGGCAGGTACAAGGTCACATTGCTGGACCAGGAGACCATCCTGGAGTCCCAGGAAGAAGTCGACAAGATGATCGCCACGATCCAGAATCGGGGTTATTATCCGTATGTCACCAATCCCGATGAAGTCCAGTCCATCTCCGGCACCTCCGGCCGCTCGGATGAGCTGTTCCTCAAGGAAGCCCTCGCAACGATCCATCGCTGGATGGAATACGCGGATAAAAAGCTCGAAGGCACGGGCATGCGCTGTTTTGTGTGTCCCGGGAATGATGATATGTTCGAGATCGATGATCTGATTCGACGGTCAAAGCACGTTGAGCTTGTGGAAGGCAAGGTCATCCAACTCGATGAGCATCATGAGATGATCAATGCGGGCTGGTCCACCCCAACACCCTGGGGTACCCCTCGGGAGGAATCGGAAGATCAGCTCCGCCGGCGCATCCAGGTCATGATTGACCAGCTGAAGAATGTGAAGAACTCCGTCTTCAACCTGCACAATCCGCCTTATGGCAGCGGCCTGGATGAGGCCCCCGAGTTAACCCGGGACATGCGCCCGGCATACGCCGGCCGCTCCCTTGTGCCGGTCGGAAGCCACGCTGTTCTGGAGCTGATTGAGAAGTACCAACCGCTGCTCACTCTGCACGGACACATCCACGAAGGCAAAGGTACCCGTAAGTACAAGAGTACGCTCTGCATTAATCCTGGCAGCATGTACGAACAGGGGATGCTGCATGGTGCGGTGATCGAGCTCAAGCCTAACAAAGTGGGCAATTATGTGCTCACCACGGGCTGAGCTTGTTTACCTGCGGGCGCGGAAGAAACGAAAGGAGGCCAGACTCACCTACTCAGTCGTCACGCCGTACGAAGGAGATTGACGGGCACTTCGTCAATTCCATTCCCGCTTGCGAGCGGGATCGGACCGGAGTTATGCGAAGGAGATTGAGATGAGCAATGCAAGCTTGTTTGTTCGTAAGGCGAGCGGGTTGGTGCGGGCGTGGTCGGTCTTTGATGCCTTCATCTACGCCACATTCTCCATCAACCTGATTACGCTTGGTCTGTTCATCTTCTCGTATTGCTGGTACTTTGAGGGCAATCTCGGCACAGCCGTGATCGTTGGCGGCGTTTTCACGCTGTTTGAGGTCGTTCTGTATGCCAGTCTCATCTCGGCCATGCCCCGTGCAGGCGGTGACTACGTCTGGCAGAGCCGCATTCTGGGGCGCGGCCTCGGTTTCCTGCTCACAGTCACTGGCTGGTGGTTCATCCTCTGGCTCTGGGTCCCGCTGTATGGTCAGATGCTGGCGTACGAATTCCTGACGCCGATCTCTGCCCTACTCGGCTCGGCCAGCACTGCGCTGTGGTTTACCACCACCTCCGCGGGCCTCTTGACCAGCAATCTACTGGTCTGCCTGATCGTGTTTATTTACATTGCGATCGGCATGAAGTGGTACGCCCGAATCCAGAAGTTTTCTTTCTGGGTCGGGATGGCCGGCCTTGCAGCCGTTTTCGTTCTGCTGCTTGTGGGAACAAAGGAAGCCTTCATCGCCGGCCTCAATGCCAACATTCCGGCCCTGTATGGGGTTCCGGCCGCCGACTACTACGCACAGACGATGGCCGCTGGCCAAGCTGCTGGCGTGACCTTTGGCCCGCTCAGTGTGGTGGCCTTCGGAGCCAGCTTCGCGCTGATCCCCATGATCGTCTTCTTCAACCTTTGGCCGAACTGGGGCTCAACGCTCTACGGTGAGGTTCGCGGCGCCTCGGACTACAAGCGAAATTTCTGGGGCATGGCGTCTGCCGTGATCGTGACTGCCGGCCTGGCTCTCGTTTTCTTCGCCTTGATCGACAAGACGATGGGCTGGGACTTCTATCACAATGCCAACGGCGCCTTCATGAGCTACTTCTTTGGGTACACCGAATCGGTGCCGATTCCGGTGTGGCCCTACCCGATTCAGCTTGCCACGTTCCTGACCGGCAGCAGGCTGCTGCAATTCCTGATCGTCCTCTTTGTCGGGTTCTGGTGGTTCGGCTGGTCGGGCACGGTCTTCCTCTCGTCGACGCGCGTGATCTTCGCAGCCGCGTTCGATCGAATGCTGCCCGAGTGGGTGTCCAAGATCGAGCCGCGCACCAAGACGCCACTCAACGCGCTGCTGCTCATGGTGGTCCCATCGGTGATCATTTCGATCCTGTATTCCTATAACATCTTCACCTTCCAGACCATCACGCTGGATGCCACGCTTGTCATTGCCGTGACGTTTTTTGGCACGACGATTGCAGGCATCGTGTTCCCGTGGCGGCAGAAGAAGGTCTTCGAAGGATCCCCGATCGCCAAGTTCACCGTCCCCGGCTGGCTGGGCTGGATCGTCACACTTGCCTACTGTGTTGGCGCCGTATACCTGATCTCCACCATGTTCAAGTACGGCGGCCTGGTGTTTGCTCAGTGGCCAGATCAGGCCCTCCTGAACCAGCTGATGATCGTCGTGGTCACCATCCTCAGCGTTCTGAACGTAGGATTACTGATCTGGGTGGCGTACTACCTGCTGCGGAGACTCCCAGGCGGAGGTGCGTTCCCGCTGGTCACTGTTGCAGCGGTCATCTTCTTCTCCTTCCTGGACTGGCTGCTGATCGAGTGGTTCTGGGATCCCAATTACTACTACGGGATCGGCTGGCAGAATGGCGCCTCCATGCTGTTCATGATCATCATGTACGGCCTGGCTGCCGCCATCTACTTCGGTTTCAGCGCCTATCGCAGGCGCCAGGGCATTGATGTCGACAAGGTCTACAAGGAGATCCCGGTCGAGTAGTTGGGGTCACCGATATTGGAGCTTGGGGAGAATGGCAGGTGCCCCCGCCGTTCTCCCACGCTCCAGGCCAGCGAGCGCACAGGCGCATACCTGTGACAATTGTCAATTGACTGCGGGATGTACCGATGCTACAATCGTGCGAATATTCACAGGGCGGGGGGCGACGACGCCAATCCTCGCCGGTTGCGACTGTTCCGGAAGAATGCCTGAGAAGTTGCCAGGCGCCTTTTGAACGGAGGTGCACCGGACAGATACATACTCGGCATCTTGGAACAAGATACGACAAACGAATTCATTAAGGAGACAAGGAGAGATATGCGCACCAACAAGCTCGGTTTCCAATTGATCGCAGTGCTGCTCACAGCGGCCTTTGTGCTAGGTGCTTGCGCCCCGGCCGCCCCCGATGTGGCCAAGGGATACACGGGCACCGTCGTCAAGGGTGTGCCGCAGGACCTAGTTGCGGCCTGCAAGGCAGAAGGCCTGTTGACCATTATCGCTACGCCGCCCGATTGGGCCAACTACGGCGAGATCTTTGCCGACTTCCAGGTGACGTCTGGCGTCAAGATCAATTCCCTGAACCCGAACGCCGGTTCGGCGGATGAACTCGCGGCCATTGAAGCTAACAAGAGCAACAAGGGACCGCAGGCTCCCGACATTGTGGACGTTGGCTATGCCTATGGCAAGACCGGCAAGGATGCCGGCCAGTACCAGGCCTATAAGGTCTCGACCTGGGACAAGATCCCCGATACCCTCCTAGGCCTTCCCGCGAAGGATCCGGATGGCTTCTGGACCGGTGGTTACTATGGCGTCATGGCTCTGGCCACAAATGATGCCGTTGTGAAGAATCCGCCCGCAAACTGGGCTGATCTGCTGAAGCCGGACTACAAGGGGCAGGTCGCGCTCATGGGCCCGCCTACGACCTCCAATCAGGCCATTCAGGCGATCTTTGCAGCCGCCTTGGCAAATGGTGGTTCCTTGGACAACGCCCAACCCGGCCTGGATTACTTCAAGCAGATGAACGACGCAGGCAACTACGTACCCGTGGTAGCTAAGGTGGGCACGATCGCACAGGGCGCGACCCCGATCGTGATTATTTGGGACTATCTGGCGTTCGGCTATAACGACAGCCTCAAAGGAAATCCCTCCCTCACCGTGTCCTATCCCTCGCCGACGATCGCCAGCATGTATGTCCAGGCGATTAGCGCTTATGCGCCGCACCCGAACTGCGCCAAACTTTGGATGGAGATTCTGCATTCGGATGAGGGCCAGTTGGCTTGGATGAAGGGCTACGCCCATGGCGTGAATCAAGCCGATATGGAGGCCCGCGGAGTAATCCCGGCTGATCTATCAGCCAAACTCCCCGCCTCCAGCAGCTATGCCTCGGCGGTTTCACCCAGCCCCGCCCAGCTCGACGTAGGCAAGAAGTTGATCACGGAAGGTTGGATGGCTACGGTTGGCGTGGAAGTGCCGACGCCGGCTCCGTAGACAGACGATGACGGTTCTAAATAATGTAGAGCGGGGCGCGCCCAAGGCGCGCCCCGCCTCCCCAAAGTTCTCGTGGGCGTGGCTGGGCCTCGCGCCCTTCTTTGTGTTCGCGTTCGCGTTCCTCTTGTATCCGTCGTCAACCATCGTGGTGGGTAGTTTTCGGGACGCAAAGACACACCTATTCACGTTTAAGAACGTCCTGGCCCTCTTAAGTACTCCATACCTCATCAATGCCTATTGGCTGAGTGTCAAGATCAGCCTCGTCACTTCCGTGGGCGGAGGCATTTTTGGCTTCCTGCTGGCGTACTCGGCCATTCGTGGCGGGTTGCCACGATTCATGCGCTCCAGCCTCATGACTTTCTGTGGCGTCGCCTCCAACTTCGCCGGTGTGCCGCTTGCCTTCGCCTTTATTGCCTTGCTGAGTCCTTCGGGAGAGCTGACACACATCTTGATGGCGCTCGGATTCAACCCGTACTACCATGGTTTCACGCTGTACACCTTCTGGGGACTGAGCCTGGTGTACATGTACTTCCAGTTTCCTCTGATGGTGCTGATCATCGCGCCAGCCATCGACGGCTTGCGTCGCGAATGGCTCGAGGCGGCGGAGAATCTGGGTGCTACGTCCTTTCAGTACTGGAGATACGTGGCCTTGCCAATCCTGGTACCAGCCATGCTGGGTACCATGATCCTGCTCTTCGGAAACGCCTTCGGCGCCTATGCGACTGCCTTCGCCCTGACGGGTGGCCAGATCAATCTGGTAACCATCGTGATTGGGGCGGAGCTGACCGGGGATGTTCTCGGTGATGCCGGGTTGGGCTATGCCCTGGCACTGGGAATGGTGGTGGTCATGGCCCTGGCGATTACAGGGTACACGCTGCTGCTGCGAAGAACCGAAAGGTGGTTGCGATGAGGCGCGGCGGGAATGCGTGGTCGTGGTTCTGGATGATCCTGGGAATCCTGTATTTTTTCCTGCCTTTGCTGGCCACATTTCTCTTCTCGCTGCGCGCAAGACTGGGCGTCCTGAGCTTCCAGGCCTATCAGGATGTTTTTACCGACCCGGATTTCATCTATAACTTCGGGTATTCGGTAGTTTGGGGAGTGCTGACGATCATCGTCGGAATATTGATCTTTGTCCCTACGGCCTACTTGATACGCCTGAGACTCCCGCGGTTTCGGGCTTCGGTCGAGTTCATCACTCTGTTGCCCTTTGTGATTCCAGCAATCGTATTTGTCTTTGGTTTGGTCCGCACATTTAGCCAGCCCCCATTCCTGATTGTGGACAGTCCTGCCCTGCTGGTCGCTGGCTACACGGTGTTGTCAATGCCCTATATGTATCGCGCCGTCGATACGGGCCTTCGGTCGATCGACGTCCGCACCTTGACGGAGGCGGCGCAAAGCCTTGGTGCGGGTTGGGGAACGATTCTTTTCCGGGTCATCCTGCCCAATATCCGCGTGGCGATCTTGTCCGGCGCTTTCCTTAGCTTTGCCATCGTGATCGGCGAGTTGATCCTGGCTCAGTATCTTGTGAAACCGGCCTTTGCTCCCTATCTGGCCTATCTGATTCAACAGAGGGCCTATGAGCCGGCGGCCATGGCCGTTATCAGCTTTGCGCTTACCTGGGCGTTCCTGGGTATTATTCAGTTCGTCGGCCGCGGCGGTGCGCAGGCTCAAATCGGCGGCGGGCGTTGACCCGCTTCAGGATGGATCCACATGACGCATCTTGCACTCACCAACATCTCAAAGAACTACGGCGACAATATAGTGGTCGACGATTTCAATCTGGATGTCATGAAGGGCGAGTTCGTCTCGTTTCTCGGCCCCTCGGGGTGCGGTAAGACCACCACGCTCCGCATGATCGCCGGCTTTGAGATCCCCACGACTGGGCAGGTCATTATTGATGACGCCGACATTACGCAGAAGGCTCCCAATCAGCGCAACGTTGGGATGGTCTTCCAGGCGTACGCCCTCTTCCCCAACATGACGGTGGCCCAGAATATCGGCTTTGGGCTCCAGATTCGTAGAGAAAGCCCCGATGTAATCAAGCAGCGCGTCACAGAGATGCTCGCCTTGATCCATCTCGAGCAGAAAGGTGACAGCTATCCCAACCAGCTCTCCGGCGGGCAGCAGCAGCGCGTGGCACTGGCACGCGCCCTGGCCAACCGGCCGCAGGTATTGCTTCTCGACGAACCCCTCTCCGCGCTGGATGCCAAGATCCGCGTGTCCCTGCGCGCTGAGATCCGTGCCATCCAGAAGAAACTGGGCATCACTGCCATCTATGTGACCCACGATCAGGAAGAGGCTTTGTCCATCTCGGATCGTATTGTGGTAATGTACGACGGCCGAATCGAGCAGGTGGGCACGCCCTTCGAGATATACAACTTTCCGTCGACCGCGTTTGTGGCCAGTTTTGTCGGCACTCTGAACACTACCGAGGCCGAGGTCGTGGATCCAAAGGCGCAAACCCTGCGACTTGAGGGCCAGCAGCTTCAGGCTGCGGATGGTCTGGAGGGTCGGCGGGCAGGTGAGAAGGTACGCATCGCAATCCGCCCTGAGCGCTTCAATTTTGCCTCAGATGAGCGGAAAGATAACGTCCTTGACTGCACGGTTGAAAACATCACTTTCCTCGGTTCCATCGTCCGTGTCCAGGTCGGCCTCGGTTCGCAGAAGTTTTACATGGACACGTTCAACAACCCGTTCCTGGAGCTGCCCGAGATCGGCTCCAAGACCCAGATTACATGCTCGCGTGAAGCCGTTCTGGTCCTGAGTCACTGATTCCGCCTCTGCGCGTGATCGACCGGGCAACGCCTACACTACCGCCTCACGCAGGAGGATAGTTCATGTTCCGCCGCTTGTTTGGGAAACGCGAAAGCGTCTTCGTGAAATTGATCCGCGATCAGGCCTCCTTGACCCTCGAGGGAATGGAAGCCCTGAAGTCCTACATGGCTACTGGAGCTCCTGAGGCATCGGCTCTCCTGAACGCCAAGGAGAAGGCTGCCGATGAGGCCCGCCGTATCCTCATCGACGAATTGAACAAGACCTTCGTCACGCCGTTCGACCGGGAGGACATATTTTCGCTTTCCCGCACCATCGACGATGTGCTGGACTATGGCTACAGCACCGTCAGTGAAATGCAGATCCTCAAGGTCGGCCCCACGTCGTACATGCAGCGCATGGCATCCTTGCTGCGCGACGCTGCCTACGAGATCTTCATGGCAGTGGAGCGCCTCCAGGATCATCGCGGTGTTGCCAACGACCATGCGCAGCGTGCCAAGGCGCTTGAGAACCGCGTGGAGGACGTCTATCGCGAGGCCGTGGCTGATCTTTTCAGTGGTGCCGAGGACATCGCGCATGTCGTTATGATGCTCAAGCTGCGCGAGGTATACCGCCACCTGAGCAATGCTGCCGACAGGGGTGACGAGGCTGCTAACGTCATTGCCGATATCGTCGTCAAGCTGAACTAGGCCAAACGGTCCTGTATGACGCCCATTCTCCTGGCCACGATCATCCTGGCCCTTGCCTTCGACTTCCTGAATGGCATCCACGATTCCAGCAACGTGGTTGCCACCATGATCTCTTCACGAGCGTTCTCTCCTCGCATCGCCTTGGGCCTTACGGCCGTTGCTGAGTTCTCCGGGCCGCTGATCTTCGGGGTTGCAGTGGCAAACACGATCGGTAATGAGATTGTGCACCCCTCCACGATTAGCACTGGCGTGATTCTTGCCTCCCTGACCAGCGCCATTCTATGGGACCTCCTAACCTGGTTCCTGGGCTTTCCCAGCAGTTCGTCCCATGCCCTGGTCGGAGGCATCCTGGGCGCTGTCATTATGGGCGCTGGCTGGAAAGCCATCGAATTGGCCGGCCTGGAGAAGGTCCTCATTGCACTCTTCACCTCTCCGCTCATCGGTTTTGTAGTGGGCTTTGTTCTGCTCAAGCTGGTTCTTGCGTTGAGTTGGAGTGCCTCACCGCGCATCAACACGTTCTTCAAGCGCGCCCAGATGCTTACGGGTCTGGCGCTGGCCCTCAGCCACGGTACCAATGATTCGCAGAAGACCATGGGGATTATTACCCTGGCCTTGGTCACCGGGGGAGTCTTGGACACCTTCGCCGTGCCCTTGTGGGTTATTCTCCTCTGTGCTTCGATGATCGCCCTGGGCACCACGGTCGGCGGGTGGCGCCTTATCCGTACTCTTGGCGGTAAGATCTTCAAAATCCGTCCGGTGGACGGATTCACAGCCCAGCTGGCGTCCGCATCCGTGATCATCGCCGCCTCACTGGTGGGTGGGCCCGTCAGTACGACGCAGGTTGTAAGCTCGGCCATCATGGGAACTGGTACGGCGGAGCGGGCCAACAAGGTGCGCTGGGGCGTGGCGCAAGAGATGGCGGTTGCCTGGTTGCTCACGATACCTGCTTCTGCGCTCATGGCCGCCGGTCTATTTCTCCTGCTGACCCGCATCCTTCCCTGAGATTTCAGGCCTGATCTTTCTCGGTGGTCCGCTACAGCGCATCGCCGCCGGTCAGTATCAGGAACGCGTGGTCGTCGCCGGGAGAGATGAGTTGTCCAGGCTTGCCTCGCGCTTCAATGACATGGCGAGCAAGCTCGATGACGTGGAATCGATGCGCCGGCGCCTCATTGCGGACGTCAGCCATGAGTTGCGCACGCCTTTGACTGCAATTCAGGGCTCGGGAGGGGCTCATCGATGGAGTGCTGCCTGCCTCCGTGAAAACCTATGAAGAGATCCACATTGAGTCGCAGCGGCTTAATCGACTGGTCGATGATCTGCAGGAGCTCAACCGAGTTGAGGCGAGCGCCTTCGAGCTGCAGCGTCAACTGGTAGATGTGTCTTCCTTCGTGCGCACCGTGACAAAGCGCCTTGCCCCCGTGGCGGCCTCACGTGGAATCCGACTTAAGGCAGAACCGCTCCCGGAGCTGCCCCCCCTCCTCGGTGATGAGGATCGCTTGCTTCAAGTGTTGTCCAATCTCACCAGCAATGCCCTGCGGTACACGCCCAAGGGCGGCACAGTCACACTCTCCGTTCAACGGGTGGCCGGAGAGGTTCGTGTCTCGGTTCGCGACACGGGCATTGGGATCGCCTCTGAACATCTGCCGCGCATCTTTGATCGCTTCTATCGCATCGATGTTTCTCGCTCACGTCAGGCGGGCGGCGGAAGCGGCATCGGTCTGACCATTGCCCGTTCCCTGGTCGAGGCGCGCGGCGGCAGGATCTGGGTAGAAAGCGGCGGCGCAGGTCAGGGTAGCATATTCACCTTTGCTCTGCCCTTCCCCGCATAGGCGGCCGCGCTTCCAGCCTCTCTGCGTGCCCATCTGCAGCTCATCAGTTCCAGCCTTCCCTTGCTGGAGTGAATTGGCTGCAGATGGAATCATCGCCTGAGTTCGCGCATGTTATACTCACCGCCGTCCGCGGGCGCTCTGGTGGACAGAATGATCGTGTGCACCGCGCGGCCGGGCTCTCCCCCTATGCTGCGATCAGGAATCGAAGAGCTTGCTCGTCGCACCCAGGCAGTCCCTGTTGTGGTCTGGGTTTCCCTGGGCTTCCTCATTTCCTATCTGCTTTTCTTCATCGGCCCCGTCTTCCTCAGGGCCAACTCCATGCAGTTCTTTGAGCCCGTGGCGGCGGCGGATCACCTTGGCATCGATCTGAAGATAAGGCTCAACTGGAGCGCGTACTCGTTGGATCCTGAGCAGAGGCCGCTGCCCGATGGAAATGGCACGGTCTTCCCGCCACTTGCCAATCTCCTGTTTGCCCCGCTGCTGGGGCTGCGCTTCTCGGTGGCATACGGGCTGCTAACAGTGCTGACAGTGCTGCTCTACGTGTTCTTGACCCTCTGGCTTCCCGTTCTGATCCGGGCTGGGCAACGTCTTCCCTCCTTTGCCGTCCTGATCTGTGCAACAGGCCTCATGTCAGCCGGTTTCCAATTTGAATTAGAGCGCGGGCAGTGGAATGTCATCGCGGTTTTCCTGGCCCTGATGGCGGTCTGGATCTTTCACCGGCATCGACGCCAGCGCATCATTGCCTATGTGCTGTTTGTGATTTCCGTACAGCTCAAGATCTATCCTATCGTCTTTGTGGTGCTGCTTGTTTCGGATTGGCGTCTCTGGAGGGAGAACATCATCAGGCTCTCGCTGCTCGCTGCAGCGAATGTCCTGCTTTTCTTTGTCCAGGGACCGCGCCTCTTTGCGATTTGGATCTCAGGGCTCAGAGACTGGTCTGCCAGCACCTGGATCTGGGAGGGGAATCCGTCGATCCAGTCGGCGGTGACTCTCGCTGCTGATTTTGCAGCACGACGAGGATGGGTTTGGTTATCCTCGAGCGCCGGCCTCATCCAGGCGGCGCTGAGCCTGGCAGTCCTGCTCTGCCTGGCCGTGATCCTCGTGCACGCCTATCGAAGTCAAACAAGGGTTCCGAGCGAACATTACTTGCTTGCGGCGGCTCTAGGCTGCCTGCTCATACCGGGCGGTGCCTTCGACTACCGGCTCTCCATCCTCGGCGCTCCACTAATCTTGTTTCTTCTGTCGGAGGAAGCGGACCGGGGCAACAGTCTGCGACCGTTCAATGGCCTGACGCGACGCCTTGCCATTCTCCTCCTTTCCTTTGCCTATGCCACGACGCTCGTCCCCAATTCTCAGAGGCCCTACTATCTGGCAAACAATTTCCCGGCGTTGTTCGTAATGCTTCTCCTCGTGACGTTCCTGGCTCTTTCTTCAGGAGAAAGTCCGTCGGAGCGCGGAGCTCTTGAAGGCACGCCCGGGGCTTCTCCGGCGTGAACCCTGATCTCGTCTTGTGATCTGGTACAGTCTTCGTGATGTCCCCCTCTAAGCATTCAATTGAGCCGACTCGGCCCCGGTCCGTCTCCCGGAATCCGGGTGGCGTACTGTCTTTGCGCGGCGCAGGTCCGATCGCCGCACTTGTCAGCCTTGCCCTCGTTGCCGCCTACGCGCTTTGGTACACCTCTTCTGGCCACTTTCCCGTCTTTCCCAACATCCAGAACGACTACGTGGATCTCGGCCAGTCGTTCTTGCGGGGCCAATTGTCTCTCTTGGAGCAGCCCGATCCTCGCCTTGCTGACCTCGGCAATCCTTACGAATACACTCAGCGCAAGGGCATCCCGTACCACTGGGATGCCTCGTACCATGGCGGCAAATACTATCTGTACTGGGGACCCGTCCCCGCCCTCATCTCCGCTGCACTACAGGCACTCAGTGGTCCTCCACCCTCAGCTTCCTTGCTTGTGGTAATTCCATACATTGGGCTGCTTGGCATCACTGTAGCGCTTCTCTTTCACCTCACGCAAGCGTTTGACGCCGCCGCCCGCTTGACCGTGTGGCTGTTCATCCTCATTGGGTTCTTCAATCTACCTATGTTGTTTACCATAGGCCAACCTCGCCACTACCAGGCTTCCATCCTATACGGGCAGTTCTTCCTGCTTGGTGGATTGCTCGGCATCGTCCTGCACACGCGCAGCCGAAGCTTGTTTTGGCTTCCCGTCAGCGGACTCGCTTGGGGCCTGGCCTTCGCCTCGCGTTACAACCTTGCCATCTCCGTTGTTGTCTATCTGGCTTTTGCTGCCTTCTGGCTGTGGCAGGATCGGGCTGCCGCCTCGTTCTGGGGTCGGTTGGGCCTCCTTGTGGCACCCCTGGCTTTGTGCCTGTTCGGCCTGGGTCTCTACAATCTGGCGCGCTTTGATGACCCGCTCGAGACCGGATTGGCGTATCAGTTGACCATTCCGGAATTCCGTCAGATTAGCTATTCAACGGCATATGTGCCATCGGGCCTCTACATTTACCTGCTCTACCCGCTGACAGGTTCGCAGACTTTTCCGTTCATCCAGTCCGCTCATTTCCGCCCAACGCAACTTCCAGAGTCGGTTTTCGTCCCACCCGGCAGGGAGTTCGATCAGATTTCCTTTGGCCTCATACCCACGGTTCCGGCGATCTGGCTGTTTGCGATCGCCATCCCGCTGCTTGTGGCCATGATCCTGGGTCAACGCGCCCGCCCGCCTCTGCAGCCCTCCGGTGCCGGGCCCGGCTTGATCTTTTCCACGCTGGCAATCGGGGCGGCCGGCCAGCTAGCGTTCCTATTGGTGTTCTTCTACATCGCTGAGCGCTATATTGTTGACTTCTACGTGCCGGTAGTCCTTTGCCTGGCGATCATCGTCTGGCGCGCCCATGCATCTCTCGAGGGCAGTCGTTTGTTGCAGATCGGCCTCTGGGCGCTGGTGGGGATCCTCACCGTCTGGACTACGGCAATCGGCTATTTCGCGTGCTTTGGTGTTCCCGTCCTGGTCTCCATCTACTACGATCCCCAGATGCTTGCGAATCTTGCCACGTTTTGGAACGAGCGCTATCTCGCCCTCCAACTCCTAACGACTGGCGGACGCTGAGCGCCCATCGGGCCGTGCTTTCTTCTGTTGCTCGTCTCGGATTACGATTCCCAACCCCGAAGTACCTGTCTGCCCAACCGCCAGACTACCTAACCCCCGTACAACTTCCGATGCACGATGCTCAGTGCCCTGACCTGCTCCGCTGCATGATAGGACGAGCGCACCAGCGGCGCTGACTCCACCCACCTGAAGCCGAGCTCCCTGCCGTGGTCCTTCAACTCCACGAATTCTTCCATCGTGTAGTAGCGGGAGATGGGGAGGTGCTTCTTGCTGGGCTGCAAGTACTGGCCGATGGTCAGGATGTCGACACCCCAGGACCGCTGATCGCGCATCACGGACTTGATCTCGTCCATCCCCTCACCCAGGCCGACCATGATGCCGGACTTTGTCAGCACGTCAGGATCCAGTTGCTTGGCATGAGTCAAGGTCCTGGCGGCCCAATCGTAGTTGTCCTGCGGCTGCACCTTCTTGAAGAGCCGCGGTACCGTCTCCACATTATGGTTCAGGATTTCCGGGCGCGCCTCCATGACGATCTTGAGCGCCTCCACCGAGCCCTTGAAATCCGGGATCAGCACCTCGATCGAGCATCCGGGTAACACCTCGCGGATCCGTCGGATCACCATCGCGAATACCGGTGCCCCGCCGTCACCTCGGTCGTCGCGATTGACGGAGGTGATCACGGCGTGCTTCAGGTTCATTGATTTCACTGCCTGGGCCACGCGTTCAGCTTCACCCCAATCCAGGACCGCCGGTCGGCCGCGCTTGATGTCGCAGAAACCACAGGTTCGCGTGCACACATCCCCGAGCATCAGAAAGGTCGCTGTGCCTGATCCCCAGCATTCTCCCATGTTGGGGCACATGGCCTCCTCGCACACCGTGTGCAGCGACTTGGAGCGCATCAGCGTCTGCAGCCGCTCATAGGTCTCGCCTGCGGGTGGGCGCACCTTGATCCACTCCGGTCGGCGGCGTGGACGGGCCTCAGCCTGTTCAGGCCTGATCCGATCGCGAGTGGGCGCAGTGGACATGAGTTCTGTGCGGGGGTGGGTGATGGAGTCGGGCAGGCTCAGGCCTTACGGACCTTCAGGTGCACCCCGTGCACCTCGACGACCTTGACCCTGTCACCCTTGCTTATGGGGCCGGAGTCTTCAGCGGCCTCGGCCGTCCAAAGCTCCGATTCGACCTGTACCTGCCCTGTGATCCCGATGTTTGATCGCGCGATGCCGATCTTGCCCAGCACCGTCTCTTTGCCCATTTGGATCGGCAACCGTTGGGCGCGCAGGGCATATGTGAGGATTCCCCCAAACATCAAGCCGATGCCGACGCCCACACTGACCACCAGCGGCACGGAGACGCGCTCGAACTGCGGCACGCCGGGCGAATTGAAAAGGATCAAGGCGCCCACAATGAAGGACGCGACACCCGCGGCCGTCAACGCGCCATGAGTTGGTGCCTTGATATCCAGCACGAACAGCACGAATGCCGTCACGATGAAGACCAGGCCGAACCAATTTACGGGCAGCACGCCAAGCCCATAGATCGCCAGCGCCAGGCAGGTGACGCCAATGAAACCGGGCACCCATGTGCCGGGGTGAGTTAGTTCAACCTGAAGCGCCAGCACTCCCAGCGAGAGCAGGATGAAAACAATATTCGGATCGGTCACGATTAGCAGCAGCTGTTCGATCAGGCTCATCTCAACTGTTTCGGTGAGTGCGCCACTCGTATGAAGCGTACGCGGCCCAGCAGCCATATCGACCGTGGCACCGTCCATCTGCTTCAGCAGATCCGCCTGGCTCGGTGCGATCCAATCGATCAGCTTCGCTTCCAGCGCCTCACTTGCAGACACGGCCTTTGCGTGGTCGATCATGTCCTGCGCCAGCTGCATGGCCTTGTCTCCCCGACGTTCCACCCGCGGCCGCACTGAAGCCTTCAGGATCTCGGTTTCCTTCGCCTTGATAGTCGGGCCAAGCTCCTGGCCGCCGGTACCCACGACACTTGATGCGCCGATGACCGCCTCGGGCGCCATCGCGGCCGCATGCCCCGCCATTGTCAGAAGGGCGCCGGCGCTCCCGGCCATCGCCCCGTTTGGGGCAACGTAGACCACCACTGGCACTCGGCTGGCGCGTATCATCTGGATGATGTTGCTCAGGCTCTTGGTATCACCGCCAGGCGTATCAAGCGTGATAAGCAGAGCTTCAGCACCGCGTTGCTCCGCGACCTCAATGCCGCGTCCAATGTACTCAGCCATGGGCGGGGTGATGGGGCCGGTGGCGTTCAGCACCAAAATGAGTGGCTGATTGGCTTGCGCGCGTGCTGTGGCCGCGCCCACCAGCATGGCCCCCAGCACCAATAAGGATCGTAAAATCTTCATTCTGCCTCGGCAGAGATTATAACGCCCGCGGCCAAGCGCCGCGGGCGTGGACTGCCAGCCTTCCCCTGCCTGCCGCGATATTGGCAGCGGACTAGACCAGCCCCTCCAAATAGGCCTTCGTGCGCTCGTGCTTAGGATGGCTGAAGACCTCGTGTGCGGGGCCGGCCTCGATTACCTCTCCCAGATACATATAGATCACATAGTCTGCAAGCCGCTTCGCCTGTCGTAGGGTGTGCGTAACGATCACGGTTGTGTACACTCGCTTCAGGTCCAGGAGCCTGCTCTCGATGTTCAGCGACGAGATTGGATCCAGCGACGAGGTCGGCTCATCGCCCAGGATGATCTCGGGCTCCACTGCCAGACCGCGTGCAAGGCACAGTCTTTGCTGCTGCCCGATCGACAGGCTTGTTGCCGGATCGTGCATTCGCTTCCGGACCTCGTCCCACAGGCCTGCGATCTCCAGGTAGTGCCGCACCGCCTCCTTGTACTCCTGCCGGCTGCGCTTCATCCGGTGCACATGCATTCCGTATGCCACGTTGTCGTAGATGGACATCGGAAGCGGCGAAGGCCGTTGGGCCAGCAATCCAACGCGCTTTCGGACCTCCGTCTCGTCGATGCCCTTGGCATAGATGTCCTGTCCATCAACAAGCACTTCCCCCAGGATCTTCGTGCCATCTGTCAGTTCCAGGAACCGGTTGAAGGTCTTGAGCAGTGTGCTCTTGCCGCACCCGGACGGACCCATGATCACCGTGATCTGTCGCTTCGGGATCTCTAGGTTAACGTTGGCCAGCGCCTGGACTTTGCCGTAGAAGGCGTTCAGATTGCGGACCTGGATGTGCGGATCCGTCTCGGTTGCAGATCCCCGTGCCTTCAGGGTTGGTACGTCGCTGGCGCTTCGCTGGGAACCGCTGTTCATGTTCGCTCCGTTCATTTGACGGTGTATCTGCTGACCCTGCCGGAGATCCACCGTGATCCCAGGCTGATCACCAGCACGATGACCGTCAGTATCAATGCTGATGCATAGCCGCGTTTCTGCACCTCGGGGAAGGGAGAGGCCAGCTGGAAGAAGACCGCCAGCGGCAGCGATGCAGTGGGCCGCAGCAGCGAGGTCGTGATTCGATCTGTGTATCCCGAGGTGAAGAGCACTGACGCTGCGTCTCCGATCCCGCGCCCAAACGCCAGCAGGATCGCCGTGATGATTCCCGGCATCATCTGGCGCGTGACGATTCGCATGGCGACCTCGAGCTTGGTCGAACCAAGCGCCAGGGCGGCTTGTTCCAGGTCCACGGGCATTCGTCGGATCACTTCATCCATGGCCCGCACCATGATCGGCAGTTCGAGCAGCGCCAGCACAATGATGCCTGCCAGGAGCGATGCCCTGAGCCCAATCGCCAGCATCAACGTAAAACCGAATGCCCCGTACACGATCGACGGGATTCCCCACAAGACATCTAGCGAAAGGCGCACGTAGCGTCCCCACGGCGAATCACCCAGGTAGGTCTCAAGGTACAGGGCGATCGGAAGGCCAAAGATCAGTGCCGCCAGCGTCCCGCCGCTGGCAAGCAATAAGGACCCGATGATGGCATTCAGTACTCCTCCACCCTTGCCCATGTAGTAGCCTCCTTCCGGAGGCTTCGAAACCATTTCCCAGCTGAGAGCAGGCAGGCCGCGCAGTACCACCGTGAACAGGATCAAGGCCAGACTTCCGGCCACGAGGGCAACTGAGGCATACATCATGGCCTTTGCCAGTGCCTCTGTAACGTGCCGGCGTTCCCACCTGCCCCTTCTCATGTCCACTGTCTCCCGAGCAGCCGCTGAAGAACCAGGGTGGAAAGGATGTTGAAGATAAGGATGACCACCAACAGCACCAGCGCACCCCCCAGTAGGGCGGCGTCATAGAGGGGGATTGACATCATGTCGCCGTAGTTGTTGGCTATCAGTGCTGGCAGAGGATATGCGGCGTCGAATATCGATGTCGGCACCTGTACCACATTTCCCACCACCATCAGCACCGCAATAGTCTCGCCGAGAGCCCGCGAGGCGCCCAGCACGATCCCGGCGATCATCCCCGGAAGCACCTTTGGTATGACCACTCCCCGAACGGTCTGCCATCGTGTCGCCCCGACCGCCAGCGACGCGTGCCGTAGCTCCTCCGGAACCGTGTCCAGGATCTCATAGAGAACCGCAATGATGAACGGTGCAACCATCACCGCAAGGACGATGCCGCCTGCCAGGATGCTGAAGCCCGTTGGTTGGTTGACCGCAAACACTGGGATGGCACCCAGCCAGCGCTTGGCAAATGGTCTGAGCACGTCCTCCACAAACGGCACGACGGCCAGCAAACCCCAGACGCCGTATACGACCGGAGGAATCGCTGCCAGCAGATCGAGGATCGGCTTTGCCATTGCTCGCGTTGCGGCGCGGGCATACTCGGAGAGATACAGCGAGACAAGCACGCAGGGAACGATCGCCAGCCCCATTCCCACGACCGTGACCCAGCCCGTTCCGGCGACGAATGGCCAGAATCCGAAAAGCCCGTCTTGCGGCTTCCAGGCGGGCCCAAAGACGGTCTGATTCAGCGGCTTGACGCCCAGGACCGGCCACGATCGAATTATGAGAGCGATCGTAATGACCGCGATCAGGAACAGCGGCAGTAGCGTGACGACGGAGAACGTCCGTCTCGCGTTGCGATCGGCCCTGAGGCGGGCAAGGGCAAAAGGCCGGTTGTCTTGCCGGCCTTCTGCCCCTGCGAATGATGCGGGCTTGGTGCCCTGCTGCTCTTCCACTAGTTCAGCTTTCCCAATGCCTCTGCCTGCTGTTCCGGCGAAAGTGGCACATATCCGGCAGCATCCAGGTACTGTTGCCCATCCGTCACGATCCACTTGATGAACTCGAGCACCAAACCGGCTGGTTTGCCCTTCGTCGCCAGGTTCTCGAAGCGGGCAGGCGGCGAGGGGTACGTCCCGTCGGCGATCACCTTGACCGCCTCGGTCTTGGTCTGATAGTACTCTCCGGGATCCACCTGACCGCTGGCATTGATGTCGAGGGGTGGCACGACGATCCCCTGCACAGGTTTTCCCGTCGAGGCATCGAAGGCGCTGTTCAGATTGCTGAAGCCGATTCCTAGAGGATCCTTGCCCACAGTGTCCACATGCGCCGGCTCACCGTTCACGCCAATTCCAAGCACATCCGCTTGGGCCTTTCCGCCGGCAAACAATGCCCACTGATCGGCTGCGCCGCACGAGTCGGAGCGGGTATAAACATGGATCTCATCAGTGACAGTGGGATCGCTGAGTACCTCTCCCCAAGTCTTGATTTTGCCGGCGATGAAGATCTTGTTAAAGGTCTCTTGGGTGATGCCCATGGACGTAAGCCGTGCCAGGTATGGATTGTCGGCGCTGACTATGGGGAAGACCGCATCCTTTGCGACTGACACCCAGTAGGCGCCCTGCGCCTCTTCCTCCGGCTTGATCTTGCGAGAGATCATGCCAATGTCCACTGCGCCTGCCAGTGTGTCTGTCATGCCTTTACCTGCGCCGCCGCCTTGGACGTCGAACTCAACCTCAGGGTGTAGCTTGGAAAATTCTGCTGCCCAGACTGTCATCATCGGATAGAGGGCGAATGCCCCCGAGACCATGATCGTTCCATTGAGTTGTTCACCCGTGGAACCCTCTCCTCCACTCGGGGCTGCCGGTGGCGTGGGCCCGCCGCACGCGCTGAGCACAAGTGCCAGCGCGAGGAATGCACCCAGGGGTGTGAAGCTGCGTATGCTCATTGTTCTCTCCTAATTTTAGTTGAACTGCTCGTTCCCGTTGTCTCTGAACCTAGCGAAATTGTGCGACCACCATCTGACGTCGACCCTCTGCCCGCGGGCGTGCCACATAACCTATAACAGTAGTCGACTATATGGTCGCGAAAAGACCGCTGCAGCGATCGTTTTCCCCATTCCTACTTTTTCAACAGGCGCTCATGCGCCCCCTCGACGCGTTTCGTCACGTCCGCCAGCGAGGTACCGTCCAGCACATCTGAGATGGCATTTCGAACATCGCCCATCACTAACCGCAGTCCGCATGTGGCTTCGTCCGGGCACCCGCAGGGTTCATATGCCATCTGACTCACGCACCTGACCGGCGCGAGGGGTCCATCAAGCACCCGTACGATCTGCCCGAGGCTGATCTCGGCTGCCGGCCTGGCTAGGTGATAGCCTCCTCCGAC
>Ga0315295_10000562_pt1 | contig 32143 bp, 35 predicted proteins | sample YL17G14_0_MG_FD_204453 | JGI IMG/M metagenome (GOLD analysis project Ga0315295, IMG submission 204453) | Sediment microbial communities from Yellowstone Lake, YNP, Wyoming, USA - YL17G14_0 | ecosystem: Environmental > Aquatic > Freshwater > Lake > Sediment | place: USA: Wyoming | collected... | reverse complement strand
ATGGCCATTGCCCACGACGCGGCCCGCCTGATGACCCTTCGCGCGGCCATGATGAAGGAGGCGGGGCAGCCATTCGGGCGGGAGGCGGCCATGGCCAAGCTCCTCGCCAGCGAGGCCGCCCAGCTGGCGGTCTCGAAGGCCGTGCAGATCCACGGCGGGTACGGCTACATCGACGAGTTCCCCGTCGAGCGCCTCTTCCGCGACGCCCGCGTCCAGACCATCTACGAGGGGACGAGCGAGATCCAGCGAATGGTCATCGCCCGGGACATCCTTTCACGCGATGGGTGACCCCATCGCCACGGGCCACCTGGCCCTGCGCGCGGGGGAGAGCGAGCCCCGCGGATGGCCGGGCTCCCCGGGGCGAACGGGAATGGCCGGCTCCGGTCGTAGTTTACATAATCTATATTATCAGACTCACTGGAGCGACGCGAAGGTCCGCGTCCGGGCGACATGGCTGCTGCTGGCCGCAACGACCCTGGTCGCCTCCTGCACCCCCGCAAGCCCGCCCACCGATCCCGCGCCCCCACAGGCCGCCGCACCCACGGGCCCAGCTCCCGCGACGCCTCCTCCCTCCCCACCACCGGGACCGGGGCCGATGCCGCTCGCAAGTGCCCAGGCGCTCCACTCCGGCACCGCGACCCCTCTTGCGCCGGGAGTCGCCGTCGCCGTCGAGCCAGGGGCCTCGTTCGAGCTCCGCATCGCCGCCCCGGCACGGGACGCGCGGCTCGTCCTGCTCGACGCCCAGGACCTCCAGGTGCCCGCCACGGTCGAGGCCGAGCTCGGCGCGGAGTCCCGCTACGTCCTCACTCCCCTCGAGCCACTCCGGCCAGGCAGCGCCTACCTGCTTCGACTGGAGGGGCTCGGCTCCCGGCTGGTGAGAGCCGACGACGGACGGGCGTTCGAGCCCCTGGTGCTTCCGCTCCAGATCCTGGGCACGCCTCCGCCGAAGGCACCCCCAAAGAAGGCACGGAAGAAGCGCGCCGGCTGAGCCGTCCGGCTGCGACCCGGCGCCCCGCGCGAAGGCTAAGGCAGCGCCCTGGCCAGGACGGGCAGCACGGGCCGATCTGCCTCGCAGAAGTCGTAATCGGCGAGCCGTTCCGGCTCCGTCCAGTCCATGGCGGCAGCGCCCACGAGGCGGGGCTCGCTCCCCGCCGGGAGCGCGCAGGCGAAGAAGGCCAGCTCGACCTCGAGATCGGGATAGCGATGAACGGTGCGCGCCAGGAGCGCGCCCACGGCCACCTCGCAGTCCAGCTCCTCGAGGATCTCGCGGCGGAGCGCGGCTTCCTCGCCCTCTCCCGGCTCCACCTTGCCGCCGGGAAACTCCCACTGGCCGCCTCGCTCGGCGTGGCCGTGTCGCCGCGTGACCAGGATGCGACCGGCCCGGCGGATGACCGCCGCGACCACCCGCACCTGCCTCACCGGAGATCGACCGCGATCAGCTCTCCGACGTTGGAGAGCAGGTAGAGCCGATTGCCCAGCACGGCGGGGCTCCCCGTCGCGCCCGAGCCGCGCGTGAAGAAGCGGACCTTCCGGCCGCTCTTCCGGTCGAGGATCAGCAGTCCCCTTCCGATCGGGACGAGGACGAGCCCCTTGGCAACCACCGGATCGGCCAGCGGCGCCCCCTCGTGCGGAGTGCTCCAGAGCTGCTTCCCGGTGCGGGCGTCGAACCCCACGACCTCGGTGGTGGTGACGACCACGTAGATGTCGCCGTCGAGCCGGCCCTTGTAGGCGAACGGAGCCTTCGCCTCCCAGACCGGGGCCCCGGTCTTGCGGTCGAGGGCCGCCACCTGCCCTCCGTAGCTTGCCACGTACACGCGGTCCTTCGAGACCTGGGGGTCGGAGTCGATGTCGGGGAAGTCGCCGCGGCCAACCTTGCGGTCCCACTTCACGGCGCCGGTCAGCGCGTCGAGGGCGACCACCGACCCGTCGGAGAATCCCTGGTAGAGCACGCCGTCGACCACGGCCGGTCGCCCGACGCCCAGGATCCGGAACTTGCCGACGGGCTCCCTGCGGAAGTGCCACTTCCAGGCTCCCGTGCTGGCCTCGAGCGCGAGCACGGTGCCCTCCAGCGTCGCGAAGTAGGCGAGATCGCCGACGACGACCGGCTTGCTCCCGAACTCCTCCTTGTAGCTGTACATCCAGCGGAGGTCTCCACGGGCGGCGTCGAAGGCGAAGATCCTCCCGTCGAGGCCGGCGACGATGGCGAGCCCGTCGGCGATCGTCGGCGGCGCCAGGAACGGCCCCTCCAGCTGCGCGTACCAGAGCTCCTTTCCGTCAGCCGAGTAGGCCTGCACGTAGCCGTCCCGGGTCGCCGCCACCACCATGCCGGTGAGGGGATCGATGCCCGGGCCGGCCGGCTCCATCGGCTTGTACTCGAGGAGGTAGGGCTCGACGAGCGTCTTCCGCCATGCGACCGCGAACAGGCTGTCGGTGGGAGGGGGAGGCGCCGCGGCCGCCACCGCGAAGGCGAGCAGGGCTGCGGCGGCGTGGACCCCCATCGGCTTAGCGGGCCCCGCCCAGGGCGGCCAGCTGCTTGTCCGCCTCGGGCCGGAGCTGCGACTCCTTGAAGTCCTGCGGGAAGGACTGAAGGAGCTTGCGCGCCTCGTCGGGCTTGCCGGTCCTGGCGAGGATCCTGGACCGCTCCAGGGAGGCGCGGTCGGCGCGAGCCGGACACTGGGTCTGCAGCCGCTCGAAGGCCGAGAGCGCGCCGGCGGCGTCCCCCTTGGCTTCCTTGGCTCGGGCGATCCCCTCGATGGCCACGAAGGCCAGCGAGTCCTTCGGAGGCGCGCTGGCCAGGTAGGACTCGTAGTCGGCGATGGCCTGGTCGAAGGCGGCGAGCCGGAGGTTCGCGGCGGCCGAGGCCAGGGCAGCGGTCCGGGCGGCCTCGGTGGACGGGTACGTCTTCCTGAGCTCCTCGGCGCGGGCCAGGACGGCCCGGTACTGGGCGTCGGCGGTCGGGAAGAGCGGAGCGGTCACGCCGGGAAGCGGGACGCTGGAGATCTGGCCGTCGGCGTCGTCGAGGGTCCGGTACAGCATGCCCCCCGCGGCCCCCTTCCGAGAATCCCACCAGCTCATGCCGCCGATGGCGATCGCGACCACCACCAGGGCAGCGACCACGGCCCCCACGATGACCTTCTGCTTCCCGGACACCCACGTGGCGGCCTTGACGGCCGCGACCTGGAAGGCGTCCGGGGCCTTCATCTCCTTGCGGGTCAGTTCCGCTGCGTGTTTCGACATGGCTCCCCTGGGGCGATCCCTGCGAAAAGTCGGGCCAATCTAGGCGGTGACCGGACGAGCGTCAAGCGCCGCGGCGCTTCGGTTTCGAGCGCCTCTGCCGTTCCCGCCGGGCGCGCTCCCGGTAGACGAAACGCAGCGGGACACGCAGGCCGAAGGTCTCCCGGAAGCGGTTCTCGATGAAGCGCTTGTAGGAGTCCGGGATCGTCTCCGGCCGGCTGGCCTGGAGCACGAAGGTCGGCGGCGCCGTCGACACCATGCTGACGTAGTAGAGCTTGACCGGGTGGCCGTGGGAGAGCGGCGCCGGGTGCTGCACCTGGATGGCCTCGAGGAGCGTGTTCAGCTTCGGCGTGGGCAGCCGGGTGCGGTACTGCCGGGCCAGACGCCCCGCCTCGCGGAGCAGCGCGGTCACGCCCCTCCCGTCCCGGGCCGTGACGAACAGGATGGGCGCCCAGGGGACGAAGGGCAGCCGCTTGCCCAGCTCCTCGCGGTACCAGCGCTGCGTCGCGCCGGCCTGCTGGGCGATGTCCCATTTGTTCACCACGAGCACGATGGCCCGCCCCTTCTCGATCACCAGGCCGATGAGGCGTGCATCCTGGTCGGCGCCGGCCTCCTGGGCGTCGAGGACGACGGCCACCACGTCGGCGTCGTCGATGGAGCGCATGGCCCGGATCACCGAGTACTTCTCGACGTTCTGGGCGATGGAGCGCTTGCGCCGGATCCCCGCCGTGTCGGTGATGACGAAGCGCTGCCCCTCGTGCTCGAAGGAGGTGTCGATGCTGTCCCGCGTGGTGCCCGCCACCTCCGACACCACGAACCGCTCCTCCCGGAGGATCGCGTTCACGAGCGTGCTCTTGCCCACGTTGGGGCGCCCCACGATGGCGAGCCGGATCTCCCCTTCCGGGTCGACCACGGGCCCGGCGTCCTCCTCGGGCTCCAGGTCCTCGTCCTCGAGCTCCGGCTCGGCCTCCTCGTGCGGCGCCACCGTCCCGCTCGCGTCGAGCGCCTCGATGATGGCGTCGACGAGCTCACCGCAACCCCGTCCGTGCTCGGCCGACACCGGCTGGACCACGCCGAACCCCAGGTCGTAGAACTCGGCGAGCGGGGCGCTCTCCTCGGTGCGGCTGGTATCCATCTTGTTCACGGCGACGAAGAGGGGCGTCCCGGAACGGCGCAGCAGGTCGGCGATGGCCCGGTCGACCTCGGTGAGCCCCTCGCGGCCGTCCACCACCAGCACCACGGCGGCGGCCTCGTCCACGGCGAGCTGGGCCTGCTCCTGGACGCTGCGCATGAGCGACCGGTCGCCCTCCTGCCCCTTGCGGGCCTTCGGGACCGGCTCGAATCCTCCGGTGTCCACCGCGGAGAGCAGTCGCCCTTCCCAGGTGAAATCGCCGTAGTTCCGGTCCCGGGTCACGCCGGGCACGTCCTGGACGATGGCGGCACGACGCCGCACGACCCGGTTGAAGAGCGTGGACTTTCCCACGTTGGGACGCCCCACGAAGGCGATCAGCGGACGGGATCGGCTCACGGGGCGATCCCCAGGCGCCGCAGCGCCTCCACGCGCTCGGACCATCTCTCCTCCACCTTCACCGTGAGGCGAAGGAAGACCTTGGCGCCGAGCAACCGCTCCATCTTCTCCCGGGCCCGCGTCCCGATCCGCTTCAGCATCGACCCGCCCTTGCCGATGACGATGCCCTTCTGGGAGTTCCGCTCCACCCAGATGACCGCCCCGATGCCGACCAGGCCGCCGTCTTCCCGGCGCCCGGACTCGTCGAACTCCTCGACCTCGACCGCCGCGGCGTAGGGAAGCTCGTCGCGGGTCAACTCCATCACCTGCTCCCGGACGTACTCGGCGGCGATGATCCGCTCGGCCTGATCGGTCATCACGTCGGGCGGGAAGAGCGGCGCCTCCGACGGCGGCAGGTGGCCCGCCAGCGCCACGGTCAGGCGATCCACGTTCTCGCCGGTGAGGGCCGAGAAGGGGATCACGTCGGCCCAGTCGTGGAGCGTCCGGTAGGCCTCGATGACCGGGAGCAGCGTCTCCCTCGGCGCCCGGTCCATCTTGTTGATGCCGAGCACCGCCGGCTTCCGGCTGCGCTTCACCTCCCCGGCGATCCAGCGGACGGTCTCGCCGACCTCGACCCGGCCGCCCGGTCCCGTGCCTGCCTCGACGAGCACCAGCGCCACGTCCACCTCGGAGAGCGTCCCCAGGGCGGTGTTCACCATGCGCTTGTTGAGCGTCCCCTTGGCCCTGTGGAGGCCCGGGGTGTCGAAGAGCGCCAGCTGGAAGCCCTCCCCGTTCACCACCCCGAGGATGCGCGTGCGGGTGGTCTGGGGGCGCGCCGTGACGATGGCCACGTGCTCCCCCAGCAGCCGGTTGAGCAGCGTCGACTTCCCGACGTTGGGACGCCCGAGGATGGCGACGAAGCCGGCACGGAACGGCTTGCCTTCCGTCACTAGCCCACCGGACCGCGGGTGATGACCACCTTCTTCAGCTCCACCTTCGAGTTGCCCATGCGCACGATCTTGCCGACGAGGTCGCCCCCCTTCACCACCTCGCCGAAGATGGTGTGACCCCGGTTCAGGTGCGGCGTCGGAACCTCGGTGATGAAGAACTGCGAGCCGTTGGTGTTAGGGCCGGCGTTGGCCATGGCGAGCAGCCCCGGGCGATCGAACTTGTTGTCCGGGCCGATCTCGTCGGCGAACTTGTAGCCCGGGCCGCCCGTGCCGGTTCCCAGCGGGTCACCCCCCTGGATCATGAAGTCGGGAATGACCCGGTGGAAGAGGGTGCCGTCGTAGAGGGGCTTCTTCACCATCTGCCCCGAGCGCGGGTCCTTCCACTCCCGGGTCCCCTCGGCGAGACCCAGGAAGTTCTCCACCGTCCTGGGGGCCTTCTCGGGGAGGAGCTTGATGACGATGTCGCCCGCGGAGGTCTGGAAGGTCGCGAAGATGGGTTCGGCCATGGCGGGCTCCTACTTGCAGGTGGGGGGCTTCGAGGAGATGACGACCCTGTTCAGCTTGACCTTCGAGCTGCCCGCTCGGGCGATCTGGGCCACCAGGTCGCAGCCGCAGACGCCCTGGCCGAAGCGGGTGTACCCGCAGACACCGCCCTTGGCCTCCACGCACGCTCTCGGCTCGAGCTGCGGGACCGAGGAACCGAACCCCTCGGTGATGAAGAACTGGGATCCGTTGGTGTCGGGACCGGAGTTCGCCATGGCGAGCACGCACGGCTTGTCGAAGATCTTGGCCGGCGGCTTGGGCAGCTCGTTCTCGAACTTGTAGCCCGGACCGCCGATGCCGTTCCCTAGAGGGTCCCCGCCCTGGATCATGAAGCCCGGAATGACCCGGTGGAACACCGTTCCGTCGTAGAGCGGCCTCGTCACCTTCTGGCCGGTCCTTGGATCCGTCCACTCCTTCTTCCCCCCGGCCAGCTCGACGAAGTTCTTCACGGTCTTGGGGGCCTCCCCGGGAAGGAGCTTCACGCCGATCTTTCCGACGGAGGTGTCGAAGGTGGCATACAGGTCTTCGGCGACAGCGGTCGAGGCGGCAAGGGCCACGGCCGCACACAGGGCGAGCTTGGTCATGGGCGGGAGACTAGTCAGGGCCCCGCTGGTCCGCAATCTTCCTCGACCACGGGGCTGCCGCCTTTCGGGGGGGCGCTCCCGTCCTGGCCTTCCGGCGGAGTCGCGAGAGCCACGAGGGCGAGGCGCGCCGCTGCCTGCTCCGCGTCCTTCTTGGAGCGCCCGGAGCCCCGGCCCAGGACCGAACCGCCGAGCTCCACCTCGACCTCGAAGGTCTTGGCATGATCGGGCCCCACCTCGGCCACGACCCGGTAGCGCGGGGAGGAGCGATGGCGGGCCTGCCCCTGCTCCTGGAGCTGCGTCTTCCAGTCCCGATCGAGGGTTCCCGTCTCCGCCCCCGCGTAGGTCCCGTCGAGGAAGCGGTCGACCAGCGCGTGCGCGGCCGCCAGCCCCCCGTCGAGGAAGACCGTGGCGATGACCGCCTCCATGGTGTCGGCGAGGAGGGAGGCCTTCTCCCGCCCACCGGTCAGCTCCTCGCCACGACCGAGGCGCAGGAGCTCCCCCAGCCCGAGCCCGCGCCCCATGGCCGCCAGCCCAGCCTCGTCGACCACCGCGGCGCGGAGCTTCGACAGCTCGCCCTCCTGGGCCAGGGGAAACCTCGACACGAGGTATTCGGAGACGACCAGGTCGATGACGGCGTCCCCCAGGAACTCGAGGCGCTCGTTGTCCTCCCATCCCTCGTCGCGGTGCTCGTTGACGTACGACTTGTGGGTGAGGGCGGCGAGCGCGGTCCACCGATCGGGGAGCGGACCTCCGACGCGCTCCGCGAGCCGCGCCACGCGCTCGGCGTCCTCCAACGGCAGGTCGGTCCGTCGCTCGACCACGGTCATAGCCGGGCCGCCAGCTCGTCGGCCAGCTGGTAGGGATCCGCGCTCCGGGCGGCGATGCGCGCCGCCAGGTCGTCGAGGTGGCCCTCCTCCTCGGCGAGGCGAGAGAGCGCGCGATGCATGAGCCGGTCGCGGAGAAGGGTCAGGAACGCGGACCGCGCCCGGGCCACCTCGCGGAGCTTCCGCTCCCCGGTTCGCTCGAGGTGCTGCCGGTGCAGCTCCACGGCCTCGGCCAGCTCGACCACCCCCTCGTCCCGGGTGGCCACCGTCTTCACGATGGGGGGCTCCCACCATCCCGGGTCGTGCGGGTCCTCGGCGGCGGTCCTGGTCATCTGGTGCTTGCCGTCGTGATCCGGCACGCTGCGCGTGGCCGCCGTGCGACGCAGGTCGAGCATCATCTGCAGGTCCTTGACGGTGCGGTCGGCACCCTCCCGGTCCGCCTTGTTGACCGCGAAGACGTCGGCGATCTCCAGCACGCCAGCCTTGATGGCCTGCACCTCGTCTCCCATGCCGGGAATGGACACCACCACGACGCTGTGGGCCAGCTCGGCCACCTCGACCTCGTCCTGTCCGACCCCCACGGTCTCGACGAGGATCACGTCCTTGCCCATGGCGTCGAGCACCTCGACGACGTCGGCGGTGGCGCGGGAGAGGCCGCCCAGATGTCCGCGCGTGGCCAGCGATCGGATGAAGACGCCCGGGTCGAGCGCGTGGTCCTGCATGCGCACCCGGTCGCCCAGGATTGCACCCCCGGTGAACGGGCTGGTGGGGTCCACCGCCACCACGCCCACCGTCTTCCCGGCGCGCCGATGGAGCGCGATGAGCCGATCGGTGAGCGAGGACTTGCCCGCCCCCGGCGGCCCGGTGATGCCGACCACGAAGGAGTGGCCCGGCCTTGCGAAGAGCTCGCGCAGCACCTTGCGGGCCCCCGGGAGCCCGTCGTCGAGGCTGCGCATCAGGCGCGCCGCGGTGCGGACGTCCCCGGCCCGCACCCGCTCGGCGATCGTGGACGAGCCTTCGCTCATGCGTCGCGCAGGATCGAGCGGGCGATGACCATTCGCTGGATCTCGCTCGTTCCCTCCCCGATCTCGCACAGCTTGGCGTCCCGGAAGTAGCGCTCGACCGGGAACTCCCGCGTGTACCCGTAGCCGCCCAGGATCTGGACGGCCTTGTTGGTCGCGCGCATGGCCGCCTCGCTCGCGAAGAGCTTGCCCATCGAGGCCTCGCGACCGAAGGGTTGCTTGGCGTCGGCGAGCGCCGCGGAACGCCAGACCATCAGCCTGGCCGCGTCCACCTCGGTGGCCATGTCGGCCAGCGCGAAGGCGATGGCCTGGAACTCGGCGATGGGCTTGCCGAAGGCCTTGCGCTCCTTGGCGTAGGCGCGGGCCTCCTCCACCGCTCCCCGCCCCAGCCCGACCGCCAGCGCCCCGATGGTGATCCGGCCGCGGTCGAGGATGGAGAGGGTGTCGAGGAATCCGTGGTCCACCTCCCCGATGCGGTTCTCGTCCGGGACCTCCACGTCCTCCATGTGAAGCTCGGCGGTGTCGGAGCTGCGCATCCCGAGCTTTCCATGGATGGCCCGCTGGCTGAACCCCTTCATCTCCTTCTCGAGCACGAAGGCGGTGATCCCCTTCTGCGCCTTCCCCGGCGAGGTCCGGGCCAGCACCACGAAGGTGTGACCCACCGACCCCTGCGTGATGAACATCTTCGAGCCGTTGAGGACCCAGCCGTCTCCCTTCCGGACGGCGGTCGAGAGAAGGCCGGCGGCGTCGGAGCCGCTGCCCGGCTCGGTCAGCCCCCAGGCTGCCAGCTTCTCTCCGCGCGCCAGCGGCGGAACCCAGCGCTGCCGCTGGGCCTCGGTGCCGAAGTGGCGGATCTGGCTCGTGCCCAGGCCGTTGTGGCTCGCCACCGTGAGCGCGAGCGAGCCGTCGTACCGGGCGATCTCCTCGATGATGACCGCGACCGCCAGCATGTCGAGGCCCGAGCCGCCGTACTCCTCGGGCACGGTGATGCCCATGAGGCCGAGCTCCCCGAGCTTGCGCACGGTCTCGAAGGGGAACTCCCCGGTCTCGTCCCACTTGCGGGCCTGGGACCTGACCTCCTCCTCGCAGAAGTCCCTGACCATCTGCTGGATCTGCCGGTGCGCCTCGTCGAGGTGAAAGTCCATGCGGCCTCGGGGGTCAGACGGGAAGGACGGCCCGCTTGCGGGCCGCCGGGGGCTCGTAGCCGAGCGAGTGGTAGTGGAATCGCCGGGCCAGCTCGTGGCGCAGCTCGCGACCGGGAACGACGGCGTCGACGATCAACTCGCTGGCGAGCAGCTCGATGTCGATGTCCCGCTTGTACTCCTCGCGCAGCGTCTGGACGTAGGCCGCCCGCTCGGCCTCCGGCCTCTCCTGGATCTTGTTGAAGAAGACGGCGTTCACCGCCGCCTCCGGCCCCATCACGGCGATCATGGCCTGCGGGAGCGCCAGCGTCGCCGACGGGGCGAAGCCCGGGCCGTCCATGGCGTAGAGCCCGGCCCCGTAGGCCTTGCGGACCACCACGCAGACGCGCGGCACGGTGGCCTCCGAGACCGCGCTGATCATCTTGGCGCCCGCGCGGATGATTCCGGCCCGCTCCACCTTGGTGCCTATCATGAAGCCGGGCACGTCGGAGAGGTACAGGAGCGGGATGTTGAAGGCGTCGCACAGCCAGATGAAGCGCGCCGCCTTGTCGGCCGACTCGACGAAGAGGACGCCCCCCTTCACCTTGGGCTGGTTGGCGACGATGCCCACCGGGCGCCCCTCGATGCGGGCCAGGCCGGTCACCAGCTCCCCGGCGTAGAGCTTCTTCACCTCGAAGAACGACCCCTCGTCCACCAGCGCCTCGACGAGCTGCAGGATGTCGAAGGAGCGATTCTGGTCGAGGGGAACGATGTCGGGAATGCGCTCCGGGTCGATGCGGGGCGCCCGCGGCGCCGCGACCGGCGGCAGCTCGCGGAAGCTGCGCGGGAAGAAGGCGAAGTACCGGCGCGCCTCCCGGATGGCCTCCTCCTCGGTCTTGCAGAGCACGTCGCCACAGCCCGAGACCGAGCAGTGCATGCGCGCGCCACCCATCTCCTCGAGCGTGACCTTCTCGCCGATGACCATCTCTGCCATGCGCGGCGAGCCCAGGTACATCGAGGCGTTGCCGTCGACCATGAAGACGATGTCGCAGAAGGCGGGGATGTAGGCGCCGCCGGCCGCCGATGGGCCGAAGAGCAGGCAGATCTGCGGCACCACGCCGGAGAGGTGCACCTCGTTGTGGAAGATGCGCCCCGCGCCGCGACGCCCCGGGAACATCTCGATCTGGTCGGTGATGCGTGCCCCTGCCGAGTCCACCAGGTAGAAGAGCGGCACCCGTTCCCGCGCCGCCACCTCCTGGATGCGGATGATCTTCTCGACCGTCCGCTTTCCCCAGCTTCCCGCCTTCACCGTCGAGTCGTTGGCCATCACCGCGACCGGGCGACCGTCGATGGTGCCGAGGCCGGTCACGACGCCGTCGGCGGGAAGGTCCGGGTCCTGCGCGTTGGCGAGCGCGCCGTCCTCGAGGAGGGATCCCTCGTCGAGGAGCAGCCGCAGCCGCTCCCGGGCGAAGAGCTTCCCCTGCTCCGCGTTCTTCTGGTGGTACTTCTCGGCGCCGCCCCTGCGAACCCGGGCGAGTTCCCGCTCGATGCGCACTTCCGGCGTCACCGGCGTCTCGTCGTTGGCCATTCTCTCTCCGTCATTCTCCGGTGAACAGGGGCTTCCGCTTCTCGGCGAAGGCGCGCAGCGCCTCCACCCGGTCCTTGGTTCCGAGGCAGGCCTGGTACATCCGGTTCTCGAAACCGAGGGCCTCCTCGATGCCGAGGTGCAGGGCGCCGTCGATGGCGCGCTTGGCCTGCCGGATGGACACCGGTGCGTTGCGGGCGATCAGGCCCGCCACCTCCAGCGCGACCTCGCGCAGGGTCCCCGCCGGGGCCACCCGGGAGACGAGCCCCATCGAGAGGGCCTCCGCAGCGCCGATGCGCCTGCCGGTGAGGATGAGGTCCTTGGCGCGGGCCACGCCGATCGCGCGCGGCAGGCGGACCGTTCCACCACCCCCCGGGATGATCCCCAGCCCGACCTCGGGAAGCCCCATCTCGACGCCTTCGGCAGCGACCCGCAGATCGCAGGCGAGGGCCATCTCGAGCCCGCCGCCCAGCGCGGCCCCGTTCAGCGCGGCCACGAAGGCCTGCGGCGCCGCCTCGATTCCCCGGAAGGACGCCCGCAGCGAGTCGTGGAAGTGGTGGACGTCGTCCGCCGACATCGAGGCCCGCTCCTTGAGATCGGCACCTGCGCAGAAGGCCTTGTCCCCCATGCCGGTGATCACCACGCAGCGAAGGGCGCGGTCCTCGCGGATCCGGGCCAGGTTCTCCTGGAGCTCCCGGATCATGGCGCGGGAGAGCGCGTTGCGGCGCGACTCGCCGTCGATGGTCCAGACCTCGACGCCGTCCTCCCGCTCGACGATCCACTCCCGGCCGGTCATGCCAGCTCCTCGGCGACGCGCCCGCCCGCCCGGGCGCGGGTGGCGAGCTCGGCCTGCAGGGCCTTCCCGGGCAGGGGGCGTCCCACGAGCTTCTGGGCCAGCTCCGCCGCGGCCACCAGCCTGGCGAGGTCGACGCCGGTCTCGAACCCCATTCCATGGAGCATGTAGACGAGGTCCTCGGTGGCGAGGTTTCCCGAGGCGCCGGGCGCGTACGGACAGCCGCCCAGCCCCCCCACCGAGGCGTCGAAGGTGGTGATGCCCGAGTCGAGGCCGGCGAGCACGTTGGCGAGCGCGACCCCGCGGGTGTCGTGCATGTGGAGCGCGATCGATCCCGGCCGGGCACGCTGCCCGAGGAGGCCGACGATCTCGCGGGTCTGGTTGGGGGTGCCGACCCCGATGGTGTCTCCCAGCGAGACCTGCCAGCAGCCCAGGGCGAGCAGCCGCTCGGCGATCTCGGCCACCCGCCGCGGATCCACCCTCCCCTCGTACGGACAGCCCCAGGCCGTCGAGACGTAGCCGCGGACGCGCAGGCCGGCCGAGAGCGCCGGGCCGATCACTTCGTCGAAGGCGCGGAAGGTCTCGTCGATGGTCTTGTTGACGTTCTTCCGGTTGTGGGTCTCCGACGCGGAGAGAAAGACCGCGGCGTCGACCGGGGCCGGCGGGGTGGCCCGGCCGCGGGCCTCGAGGAGCCGCTCGAGCCCCCGCCCGTTGGGCACGAGGGCCACGTACTGCACGCCGGGATCGGGACGGAGGCGCGCCACCAGGTCGGCGGAGTCGGCGAGCGCCGGGATCCACCGGGGCGACACGAAGCTCGTGGCCTCGATGCGCGAGATGCCCGCGTCGACGAGCGCGGCGATGAGCGCCAGCTTGCCGTCGGTGGGGACGACGCGGGCCTCGTTCTGGAGCCCGTCGCGCGGGCCAACCTCGTAGACGGTGATGCGGGTCGCCATGGCGCCCTGGGTCGGAGCTAGGCGACCTCGGCGCGGGGCTGGACGTTCCCGCGGATCCAGTCGACGATGGACTGCGTGGTCGTCCCCGGCAGGAAGACCTGCGCCACCCCGGAATCCCGGAGCTTGGGGATGTCCTCCTGGGGGATGATGCCGCCGCCGAACACGGTGACGTCGGTGCAACCCCGCTCCTTCAGCGCCTCGACCACGGCCGGGAAGAGGGTGAGGTGCGCGCCCGACATGATGGAGAGGCCCACGCCGTCCACGTCCTCCTGGACGGCGGCGGCGGCGATCATGTCCGGCGTCTGGTGCAACCCCGTGTAGATGACCTCGAACCCCGCGTCGCGCAGCGCCCGGGCCACGATCTTGGCGCCGCGATCGTGGCCGTCGAGGCCAGGCTTGGCCACCAGGATTCGGAGGGTTCGCTCGTTCTTCTGGCTCATGCTGACCTTCTCCCGAGGGCGATGAGATCCGGAGCGTCTTCGTCGAGGCGTTCCGCCGGCCGGTCCACCTGCCAGGTGCTGGTGATGCGCGTGATCTCGAGGCCGCAGCGGCCCGCGAGTTCCTGCCACTCCTCCGGGGTGTAGTACCGCAAATGGGCCACGCCCGCCAACACCGTCCCGTCGGCGCGGATGACGCGCCGCGTGCAGGTGTCGCGGCCGGTCTCCGGGTCGTAGCGGGAGCTCTCCTCCACCTTGCCTCCCCCGGGCATGTCCCATGCGACGGCCTGCTCGGGCTGGCGCCGGAGCCGCAGGGGATTGTCGTGGTGGACGAGCAACCGGCCTCCGGGTCTCAGGAGCCCCGCTGCCGCCGCCAGGCACCGGGCGTTCTCCTCGTCGTCGTACATGAAGAGGGACGAGTACCAGGAGTAGACGGCGTCGAAGACCCCGGCACGCAGCGGCAAAGCCCGGAGGTCACCCCGCACCAGGACGGCTCCGGAGTCCCGGGCGCGAGCGAGGTACCGGGGGTTCCGATCGATGCCCACGAGGAGCCGCACCTCCGGGGAGATGGGCCGGGCGTGGCGCCCGTGGCCACAGGCGAGGTCGAGGACCCGGTCGCCGGGCCCGACGTCGAGCAGTCGCAGCAGCAGCCCCGCCTCGATCCCGGACAGGCGTGTCGTCAGGAGATCGACCACCGAGTCGTAGTAGAGGTCGCCGTAGTAGTCGTCGGCCCAGTGGCGGGTCGATCGGCCGTCCGGATGGAGATCCGGGGGCCTCAGAACCGCCCGTCCTCGCGGTACTGCCCCCACACCTTGCGGAAGACGTCGCAGACCTCACCCAGGGTGACGTAGACCTTCACCGCCTCGATGATGGGGGGCATCACGTTGGAACCGTCTCGGCAGGCCTTCTCCACGCCGGCCAGGGTCTCCTTCACCCGATCGGCGCTCCGCTCCTTCCTCACCACCTGGAGCCGGTCCACCTGGGCGCGGGCCACGCTCTCGTCGATCCGGAGAAGCGAGATGGGCACCTCCTCCTCGACCCGGAAGTCGTTCACCCCCACGACGATCCGGTCCCCCTTCTCCACCTCGCGCTGCCAGCGGTAGGCGCTCTCGGCGATCTCCTTCTGCGGGAAGCCCTCCTCGACCGCGCGGAGCATGCCCCCCATCTCCTCGATGCGCCGGATGTAGTCGAGCGCCCGCTTCTCCATCTCGTCGGTGAGGTACTCGACGTAGTAGCTGCCGGCCAGCGGGTCGGCCACGCGGTCGGCGCCCGACTCGAAGGCGATGATCTGCTGGGTGCGGAGCGCGATCCGAACCGCCTCCTCGGTGGGCAGGGCGTAGGTCTCGTCCAGGGAGTTGGTGTGCAAGGACTGCGTGCCCCCGAGCACCGCCGCCATGGCCTGCAGCGCGGTGCGCACCACGTTGTTGTAGGGCTGCTGGGCGGTCAGCGAGACGCCGGCGGTCTGCGCGTGGGTGCGGAGGAGCAGCGACTCCTTCCTCTTCGCCCCGAAGCGCTCCTTCATGGCGCGGGCCCAGATGCGGCGGGAGGCGCGGAACTTGGCGATCTCCTCGAAGAAGTCGTTGTGCACGTCCCAGAAGAAGGAGAGGCGCTGGGCGAAGGAGTCGACGTCCATGCCGCGGTCGACGCACTCCTGGACGTACTCCAGGCCGTCGGCCAGCGTGAAGGCCATCTCCTGCACGGCCGTCGCCCCGGCCTCGCGGATGTGGTAGCCGCTGATGGAGACCGGGTTCCAGCGCGGCATCTCCTTCGCGCAGAACTCGATCATGTCCACCACCATCTTCACGGCGGGTCGGGGCGGGACGATCCACTCCTTCTGCGCGATGTACTCCTTGAGCATGTCGGCCTGGATGGTGCCGCCCAGGCGCGCCCTGGGAACCCCCTGCTTCTCGCCGACCGCCACGTACATGGCGAGCGCCACCACCGCGCTTGCGTTGATGGTCATGGAGGTGGTGACGTCCCCCAGCGGGATGCCGTCGAAGAGGACCTCGAAGTCCTTGAGCGTCGAGACGGCCACGCCCTCCTTGCCCACCTCGCCGCGGGACAGGGGGTGATCGGCGTCGTAGCCCATCAGCGCCGGCATGTCGAAGGCGGTGGAGAGGCCGGTCATGCCGTGGGCGAGCAGGTACTTGAAGCGGGCGTTGGTGTCCTCGGGCGAGCCGAAGCCGGCGAACTGGCGCATGGTCCAGAGACGCCCCCGGTACATGGTGGACTGCGGACCGCGCGTGAACGGGTAGCGCCCGGGGTAGCCGATGTCGCGGCGGTAGTCCTCCTGGGAGCGGCTGGCCGGGTCGAGGATGTCGGGAATGGGGACGCCCGAGTCGGTCTGGACGTCCTTCCTGCGTCTCGGCGCGCGGGCGAGCGTCTCGGCCAGCTCGCCTGCGGTCCAGGACTCGCGCTCGGCGAGGATCTTCTGGAGCTCGTCCCGGCCGTAGACGGGGTGCTCCGCGGACGAAGGGGCCCGGGGGGTCGCCTTCCTGGGCTTCTGGGGTACCTCGGGCCTCGTCTCGACAGCGGGCTTTCCGGCCATGGCGACCTCCAGATCGACGCATCCCCAGCGGGAGATCGTGCGTATCGCATGGAAACGGAAAAGGAAAGGGGCTCCCTTCCGCCGCCGCGGGGTGCACCCTGTATCTGGACCGCCCCCGTCCGCACGCCCCCGCCTGGTTCACTCCAGGAGGTGGCCCCATCGGGCGAGTTCGATGGAAGTTGCGACTGCTGAATCGGAGGCGGACGCTTCGTCACAGGGGGGGAGCTTCCATGCCCAGGATCCTGTTCGTGAGCGGGTCGTTCGGCCTCGGACACGTGACCCGCGACCTCGCCATCGCGCGCGAGCTCCGCGCGGCAGCGCCAGGGATGGAGATCCTCTGGATGGCAGGCGAGCCAGCGAGGTCCTACCTCGTCCAGGCCGGGGAGAGGCTCCTCGCCTCCGGGGATGCGTACGAGAGCGATACCAACCCCGCCGAGAGCGCCGCTTCGGCGGGCGGCGTCAACCTCTTCCGCTACCTCATGCGGGCCCGGCGTCTCTGGGCAAGCAACGCGAAGGTCTTCGCCGAGATCGTGGGTCGAGAGCACTTCGATGCGGTCGTCGCAGATGAGGTCTACGAGGTTGGGGTCGCGCTCATCCAGCGGAAATTCGAGATGCCCATGCCCCTCGTGATGATCTACGACTTCATGGGCCTCGACGCGATGACGGGAAGCCCCTTCGAGCGGCTCGGCGTCCAGTTCTGGAACTGGATGTGGTCGAGGGACGAGGAGATCTTCCGGGGCGGGAGGCACCGCGCCCTCTTCGTCGGCGAGGTCGAGGACATCCCGGACCGTTCCCTCGGCTGGCGTCTCGCCAACCGTCGGGATCACGCCCGTCGCAACTACCACTTCCTCGGGTACGTCCTTCCTTTTGACCCGGCCGAGGTCCGAGACCGGCGAACGGTGCGCGCCGAGCTCGGCCTTGGGCACGAGCCACTGGTGGTGGCCTCCATCGGTGGCACGGCCATCGGGAAGGACCTCCTCCAGGCCTGCGGGCAGGCCTTCCCGATCGCGAGGCGCGCGTTGCCCTCCCTTCAGATGACGCTCGTCTGCGGGCCGCGCCTTTCCCCGGCGGCGATCGAGGTCCCCCGGGGAGTCCGCGTCGAGGGCTTCGTGCCCCGTCTCTACCGGCACTTCGCGGCCTGCGACCTGGCGATCGTCCAGGCGGGCGGGACAACCACGCTCGAGCTCACTGCCCTTCGCAGACCGTTCGTCTACGTTCCCATGGAAGGGCAATGCGAGCAGGAGATCGTGGTCTCGGGGCGGCTGGCGCGCCACGGGGCGGGCATTCGCCTGCCGTGGGCAGAAGCGACCCCCGAGCGCCTCGCCGAGCTCGTCGTCGAAAATGTCGGGAAGGAAGCGCCCTGGAGGGACATCCCCGTGGACGGCGCCCGCGCGGCTGCTCGCCACATCCTGGCGGCGATCCGCGAGTCGGCCCCCTCCACTTCCCTGTCGGGACAGGAGGCGCCGCGCACGGCTGCAAACCTCGAGGCGTGATGGGGCTGGATCGCGTCCTGACCGTTCGCTGGCGACTTCGCCAGCGCCACCCGGAGCGGCGCGTTGCGCCTACTGCCAGTGATTGGGTGTCGGCCCGGGGGCGGCGGGGGGCTCGCTCTTCTCGGGGGACACGTAGGGCAGGATGATCACATTCTGGACCGTCGCCGGATCCCGGACTGGGTCGTCGCGCTCATCCGCTGCCGCTTGCGCCTCGGGCGGCGCCTGCTCGGGCTTGGTCGTCATGTGGCCCCTCCGGCCTCCACCACGCTACCAAGGACGTGGCCACCAGCAGGAAGGAAGTGACATCCCCAGACCCTGTGACACGCGCGGCGCCCCCAGGGTGTTCGCGTCCCGCGGAGGGGCTCCACGCTGGCGACCGGATGAGGCGCAGGCCCGACGCGCTCGATCCTCGTCCGCGGTGGTCGACTTCGAACCCCGGTCAGCGTACCGGACGGTAGCGGCGCCAGAATCCAGCCCGGCCGCGGTCCACGTGCTCCCAGTGAACGAGCAGGGACTTCGTGGAAACGCAGACGACCCGGCCACTGGTCTCGGTGGATGGGTCGCTCACGACGCCCTTGGTCGAATCGCTCTCCGTCCCGACAATGGCCAGGGAAACGATCTCCCCGTCCACGGATTGCACCTCGCCGATCAGGTCCCCCTTCGCGCCACGCAGGCCCCACACCGATCCGATCCATGAGGAAACCGGCAAGAGAGGTCGTTCTGGGACCCGTTCCATGTCGCTGCTAGCCTACGACCATCCGCGATGGAGTCGTGTACCGTGTTCCCCGGTCCCCGATCGGGGCGCTTCGCCATCGCCACCTCGCCGATCGGCCCTGGTCCCGTCCAGGCGCCGGAAGGGCTGCCGAGGCGCTCCAGGGCCATTCGCCGCAGGGACCGGCACCCTGGAGCGCGGTGGGGGGTGGCCTCATCGGGGTCGGGGTAGCCGTGGGGACCCAGCACCTCATCAGTTGGATCGTGCCCTCCTCCGGGGGCCCGAGGTCCGGAGAGCCGACGTGGGGCGAGTACATGCTCGAGTACATGGCATTCAGCTTGCTGACGAGCGCCACGACCGCGACTTCCTACGCGTACAGGTACAAGAGCCCGTAGTCCCGCGCCGCAAGCGTCGTCCTCCGCTCGCGACGGTCCTCGCAAGATGTCGATATTGCGGATGGTGTGGTGGTGAGGGGGAGAATCGAACTCCCGACCTAGGGATTATGAGACCCTCGCTCTAGCCGACTGAGCTACCTCACCGATTCCCTTTTGGAGGGGGCGCTTATAGGTCCAACCAACGGACCTGTCAACGCGCGGCACCCCCCGGCGGCGACGCCCCGTCCCCGTCCGCAACGTACTGCTTCTCCTCGTCCTCCAGCCCTTCCTCGACCTCCTTGGGCGCCGAGAAGATCTGCGCGATGCGGATGTGGCGCGAGAAGAGGAAGAACATCCCCAGCCCGGTGGTGAAGGCGAGTTGCACCGCCCAAAGGACGTTGGCGTAGGCGGTGCCCCGCGTGTCGAGCGCCTCTGCCGGGACGAACAGGGAGAGCCCCAGGACCGTGGCGGCCTGGAAGGTTCCCACCATGCCTGGACCTGACGGGATCATGACGCCGACCACCAGCACCCCGAGCACGGTGAAGGACTGGATCATGCTCAGGTGCAGGTCGAAGGCTCGCGCCAGCACCCCCATGCCCCACCCGTTCAAGGCCCAGTAGGTCGCCGTCAGCAGGAAGAAGACGGCCACCTTGGACCGGGACGGCACCAGGCGCAGCCCGTGGATGAAGGCGTCCATCATCCCGGACGCCCGCTCCGCCGCGCGAGGAGAGACCGGATCGAGCACACGGTGGGTGATGCGCACGGCCAGCGTGCGATTCCGGTAGGCGAGGACCAGGAACGCCAGCAACCCCGCGAACGCCGCGAAGACCGCGAACCCTCCCACTCGAAGGAAGTGCAGCCCGGGCGTGCCCTCCGGCACGGCGAGCAGCGTCAGCACCAGCAACCCCGCCATGAAGATGCCGTCGGCCACCCGCTCCACCACCACGCTGGAGAGGGTCGCCGATACCCGGATGCGCGGGCGCTCGGCGATGAGGTACGGGCGGGCGAACTCGCCGATGCGGAACGGGAGGATCATGAGCGCCATGAAGCCGACCGCCGAGACGGCGTTGAGGCGGGAGAACGGAACCCGGGCGACCGGCTCGAGCAGGATCCCCCAGCGAAGGGTGCGGGCCAGGTGGATGAGCGCCAGGATGCCGACGTACGGGACGAGCCAGCCGTAGTTGGCGGCGGCGACGGCCTGCCAGATGGCACCCAGGTCCTTGCCCCGGAGCGTGAGCCAGAGGGCCAGCGCGGAAATGACCAGTCCGGCGGAGATCTGGACGAAGCGCTTCACCCGCGCGTCATACCACGACCGGGTGCGCCGGAGGACGCCCGGTGACCCGGCGCAGGACCTCGTCCCAGACCATCTGCGCCATGGCGTTCCGGGTCTCCCGCGTGCCCGAGCCCAGGTGGGGCGTGAGGACCGCGTTGCCGGCCCGTCGCAGCCCTTCGGGCACCTCCGGCTCGTTCCGGAAGACGTCGAGCCCGGCTGCGAAGAGTCGCCCGTCCTCGAGGGCCTCGGCCACCGCCTCCTCGTCCACCACCGGGCCGCGCGAGGTGTTCACCAGGATCGCGCCCGGCTTCATCCGGGCGATCCGCTCCCGCGAGATCAGGTCCCGGGTGGCGTCGGTGAGCGGACAGTGAAGGGAGACGAAGTCGCTGGTGGCGAGAAGGGCATCGAGGTCCACGCGCGTCGCGCCCGGGAACCCGGCCTCGCGGGGGCTGGTGTAGAGGATGCGCATCCCGAATCCGGCGGCCCGTCTCGCCACGGCCTGGCCGATGCGGCCGAATCCCACGATGCCGAGCGTCTTGCCGGTCACCTCCCGGCCGAGAAGGAACTCCGGCGCCGCCTCGCGCCAACCGCCGGCGCGGATGAGCCGGTCCCCCTCGCAGACCCGGCGCGCCGAGGCGAGCAGGAGCGCCATCGCCAGGTCGGCGGTCGCATCGGTGACCACGTCCGGCGTGTGGGTGACGGTGATCCCGCGCCGGGAGGCGGCCGGCAGCTCGATGTGGTTCAGTCCGACGCCGTAGGAGCTCACCTGCCGCACCGCGGGCAGGCCGGCGAGGAGAGCTTCGTCGACCCGGTCGAGGTAGGTGACGACGAGCACCTCGGCATCGCGCCCCTCCTCGTGGACGCGATGCCTCGGCGCCGGACGCGCCTCCCCTCCGCGCAGCGTGACCCTCGAGGAGACCTCGTCCGGGATCCCGCCCGGCAGGGCGCGCAGCGCGTAGACCACGGGCTTCACGGGGCTTCCTCCGCGTCACCGTCCGTGAGGGCGCCCGAGCCGTCACCCGCCCGCTCCCCCGGGATCCGATACCCCTCCCCGAACCACCGTCCCAGATCCTGGAGCCGGCATCGATCCGAGCAGAATGGCCACGCCTCGTTCGCTGCGCGGGCCACGGCCGGGGCCTGGCAGGTCGGGCAGCGGCGCTCCCCGGGCATCATCCGCTCCCCGGGCAGGACGCGGGAACGAAAGGGGCCATCGCCTTCTCTATCTGCGCGCGGGTGATCCTTCCCGAGAAGACCTTCCTGAGGTTCCCCTCGGCGTCGATGAGGTAGGTGCGCGGAAGGCCGGTGACGCCGTACGCGCGCGCCACGGCGCCGTCGGCGTCGAGCAAGACCGGATACGGGAGCTCGTGGCGGGCGACCTCGGCGAGGGCGTCCTCCCGGCTCGACTCCTCGGTGACGCCGACGAACTCCACGCAGCTACCGCGGGCGCCTCGCCAGGCCTCGGCCAGCGCCGGCAGCTCCTCCTTGCAGGGCGGACACCAGGTGGCCCAGAAGTTGAGCGCCACGGCGCGCCCGCGCAGCGCCGCGAGCGTCACCTCGTGCCCGGCCAGGTCCGGGAGGGCCACGGCAGGCGCTGGCTCCCCCACCCGTGGGCTCTCCGACCCCGGTGACGGCACGAGCACGAGAGACGCCACGCCCGCGAGCACCACGAGGAGTGCAATCTTGATCCAGGGGCTCATCCGGCGGGAAGTATAGCGGCGTGATTCCGGTTGGCACCTGCGAGACTTCACGTTTCTTCACCGGATTCTGGTATCCCCGGGGCGTTCCCCGTCTAAGATCTGCGCCGCTCCCCGGCTGCACCTCGCCAGCACACGGACCTCCCGCTCATGACCAAGCGCCGCCTCTACATCGTCCTCGCCCTCGTGATCGCGGCAGCCGCCTTCGGCACCTGGCGCTGGCAGGCCGGGGACGCGAAGCCCAAGCTCCAGTTCGAGACCGGCAAGGTCGAGCAGGGGACGATCGTCGCCAAGGTGACGGCCTCCGGCACGCTGTCGGCCATCGTGACCGTCCAGGTGGGAAGCCAGGTGTCGGGACGCATCGCCGCGCTCTTCGCCGACTTCAACTCGCCAGTGAAGAAGGGGCAGCTCATCGCCAAGATCGACCCGCCGCTGTTCCAGGCCTCGGTGGACCAGGCCCGGGCCAACCTCGCAGCGGCCCAGGGCAACCTGGCCAAGGCGAAGGTCCAGGCGGTCGACGCGCGCCGCCAGTACCAGCGGCAGAAGGAGCTGGCGGCCCGGCAGCTGAACGCCCAGGCCGACCTCGACACGGCCCAGGCCACCGCCGATGGCGCCGACGCCCAGGTGACGGCGTCCGAGGGAACGGTGGCCCAGACCCGCGCTGCGCTTCGGTCGGCCGAGGTCAACCTGGCCTACACCAACATCCTCTCCCCGACGAGCGGGACGGTCATCTCCCGGAACGTCGACGTGGGCCAGACGGTCGCGGCCTCCCTGCAGGCGCCCACCATCTTCGTCATCGCCGAGGACCTGGCCAAGATGCAGGTCGACACCAGCGTCTCCGAGGCCGACGTGGGCCGCCTCAAGGCCGGGATGCCCGCCTCCTTCACCGTGGACGCCTACCCGGGCGAGGTCTTCCGTGGACAGGTACGCCAGATCCGCAACGCCCCCCAGACCGTGCAGAACGTGGTGACCTACGATGCGGTCATCGACGTGGACAACCCCGGGTTCAAGCTGAAGCCGGGCATGACCGCCAACGTGACCTTCGTCTACGCCCAGAAGGACGACGTGCTCAAGGTACCGAACGCCGCCCTGCGATTCCGTCCACCCCCCGCCCTGCTCGGCGACGGCAAGGGGGGAGGCGCCGGGGGGCGTCCGGGAGCAGGGGGCGCGCCCGGGGCGGCCGGTGGAACGGGCGGCGGGCAGCGCCCGGGAGGGGCCGGAGGACGCCCGGGCGAGGCTCCCGAGCGGCGCACGGTCTGGACCCTCCGCAACGACAAGCCCGAGGCGGAGAAGATCAAGACGGGGATCTCGGACGGCAGCTTCACCGAGGTGGTGGAGGGCGCTCTGAAGGCCGGCGAGCTCGTGATCACCGATGCCCTGGGCGCCGGTTCCCCGAACCTCCAGAACCTCCGGCGCGGACTCTAGGCGCGTGCACATGTCGCAGCCCACCCTGATCCGGCTCGAGAACGTCGCCAAGGTGTACCGGATGGGCGACGTGGAGGTGCACGCGCTGCGAGGCGTCTCCCTCTCCATCGAGCAAGGCGAGTTCACCGCCGTCATGGGCGCGTCGGGCTCGGGCAAGTCCACCCTCATGAACATCATCGGCCTGCTCGACCGCCCGACGAGCGGCGCCTACCACCTCGAGGGGGAGGAGGTCTCGAAGCTCACCACCGAGCGGCTCGCCGAGGTCCGCAACCAGACCATCGGCTTCGTCTTCCAGAGCTTCAACCTGCTCGCCCGGACGAGCGCGCTGGAGAACGTGGAGCTTCCCCTGCTCTACGGCGGCATTGGCGGGGCCGACCGCCATCGCCGCGCCGGGAAGTCGCTGGACCGGGTTGGCCTGGCCGACCGCGCCGACCACCACCCCAACCAGATGTCGGGCGGCCAGCAGCAGCGCGTCGCCATCGCCCGCGCCCTGGTGACCGAGCCGCGGGTCATCCTGGCCGACGAGCCCACAGGCAACCTCGACTCGCGCACCAGCGTCGAGGTGATGGCCCTCTTCCAGGAGCTGGGACGGAGCGGAATCACCGTGGTTCTCGTCACCCACGAGGCGGACATCTCCCAGTACGCCTCCCGCGTCATCATCATGCGCGATGGGCGCATCCTGTCCGACGAGCGCCAGACCCCCCGGACCGCGGTGGTTCCCCCCGCGACGCCGGACGACGAGGAGGACCCGCCGTGAATCCCCTCCAGACCCTTCGGGTGGCGCTTCGCGCTCTCACCCGCAACAAGATGCGCTCCTTCCTCACCACGCTGGGCGTGGTCATCGGCGTCTCGGCGGTGATCGCCATGGTGGCCATCGGCGACGGCGCCAAGGCGCGCGTCGAGGCCGCCTTCGCCGCCATGGGCTCGAACATGCTCATCGTGGTGCCGGGCTCGAGCAGCGCCGGTGGCGCCATGGGCGGCTTCGGCTCGATGCCCACCCTGACCTGGGACGACCTGAAGGCCATCCAGACCGAGATCGTCACCGTCCGGGCCGCCGCCGCGCAGTTGCGGACCAACGCGCAGGTGATGTCCGAGGACCAGAACTGGGGCACCCAGGTTCTCGGATCCTCCCCCGAGTACTTCCAGATCCGGACCTGGCCGGCCGTGCAGGGCGCCCTCCTCACCCAGTCGGACGTCGACACGGGAACCAAGGTCGCCGTCCTCGGCCAGACGGTCTCCGACAAGCTCTTCGGCGCGAACTCCAACCCCACCGGGCAGACCATCCGCATCAAGAGCGTCCCCTTCACGGTGATCGGCGTCCTCGACAAGAAGGGGCAATCTCAGTGGGGGCAGGACTACGACGACATCGTGATCGTGCCGGTCTCGACCTTCCAGCAGAAGGTCAAGGGCAGCCTGAAGAACTTCATCGAGGGCAGCATCACGGTGAGCGCCACCAGCGCCGACACCACCTCGAGGGCGGAGAGCCAGATCAGGGCACTGCTGCGCGACCGCCATCGGTTGCCCCTGGGCGCCGACGACGACTTCTCCATCCGCAACCTGTCCGAGGTGGCGAGCGCGCAGCAGGAGGGCACCCGCACGCTGACCACGCTCCTCGCAGCCATCGCCGCGGTGTCCCTCCTGGTGGGGGGCATCGGGATCATGAACATCATGCTGGTCTCGGTCACGGAGCGGACCCGGGAGATCGGCCTTCGCATGGCGGTGGGCGCCAAGCCGGCCGACATCCGCCTCCAGTTCCTGGTCGAGGCGCTCGCGCTGGCCGTGACCGGGGGGCTCATCGGCGTGGCACTGGGCGTCTTCGGCGCCTGGCAGCTCGCCACCAGCTTCGGCTGGCAGGTGATCTACCGCCCCGACGTCATCGCCATCGCGGTGGGGTTCAGCGGGCTCGTGGGCGTGGTCTTCGGGCTCTATCCCGCCCACAAGGCCTCGCGCCTCGACCCCATCACCGCGCTGAGGTTCGAATGAACGCCGCCCTCCTGGCGCTCGCCCTGGCGGCGGGTCCCACCCTCACCATCGACCAGGCCCTCACCCTGGCGAAGCAGAACCCCCAGATCGCCCAGGCCCAGGGAGCGGTCATGCAGGCCCGGGGGCAGGTCGGCGTGGCCCGGTCCGGTTTTCTCCCGTCCGCCTCGGCCTCAGCCAGCGTGTTCGGCACCACGCTCAACCCCGGCCAGCAGCCGCGCGAGACCTTCTATCCGCTGTACGGCTCGAGCGTCACCCTCAGCCAGACCCTCTGGGATTTCGGCCGCACCCTGGGTGCCTTCCAGGCGGCGCGGGACGTCGAGAGCTCGGCCCGGTTCGACGTGGAGAACACCTGGCAACAGGTCGAGCTGAGCGTCCGCACCGCCTACTACACCGTGCTCGCCACCCAGGCGCTCGTGAACGTCGCGCAGCAGACGGTCGACTCGAACCAGAAGAAGCTCGACCTGGCCAAGGGACTCTTCGAGGTCGGCCAGCGGCCGCGCTTCGACGTGACGAAGGCGGAGGTCGATCTGGAGAACTCCCGCATCTCTCTCCTCCAGGCCAGGAACGGGGTGGTCCTCTCCCGCATCGCCCTCACCCAGGCCATCGGGCGGGACGTGAACGACGCCACGCTGGTCTTCCCCGAGTTGCCTCCGGCCGGGGATCCCGACGTGCCCGCCCTGCTCCGGACCGCCCTCGAGAGCCGTCCGGATCTGAAATCGGTGGACCTCCAGATCCTGGCCGCCGGGGAGACACTCGACTCGCTCCGTTCGGGGTGGCTGCCCATCCTGGGCGCCTCGGCCACGGTCCGCTGGAACGGGACCGACACGCCGCTCGTCAACAACTGGACCGCCGGCGCCACCCTCACCTGGCCGTTCCTGAACGGCGGAGCCGTCCTCGGGCGCGCCGAGTCGCAGACCGGCGTCATCGCCCAGGTCAAGGCCGGGCGAGATCTCCTTCTGCTGCAGATCCGCAGCGAGGTCGAGCAGGCGGTCGCCACCCTTGGCGAGGCCCGGGCTCGCCGGGCCGTCGCGAAGACCCTGGTGGTCCAGGCCAAGGAGAGCCTGGACCTGGCCGGCGGCCGCTACCAGGCCGGGCTAGGCACCATCATCGAACTCTCCGACGCCCAGACCTCCTATTCCAGCGCCCAGGCGCAGGAGGTGAAGGCCGTCTTCGACCTGGCCACGGCCTGGGCCCAGCTGAAGAAGGCCACCGGCCAGTCTTAGGGACTGGACGGCTGCCGCGCCCTACTTCACCGCGCCGGACATCGCGCCTGCTGCGGCCGAGCCGCCTCCGCCGATCATCAGCGCACGCAGGTCCTGATCGCTGAAGAAGACACCGGCGCCGATGAAGTAGTCGCGCCCCGACCCGTAGTTGTAGGCGTTCAGGAGGTTCTCCATCCCGCCGGTGAGGTAGACGTTGGGGATGAAGCGCCAGTCGAACCAGAGCTTGGTGCGCGGGAAGGCATCCACGGTGGGACGCGTCCACCCGTAGACGTTGAGGGACAGCTTCAGGCTGTCCTGGAAGAGCAGGTAGTCGACGCCCACTCCGCCGGAGCTCTCGATGAGCCCGACCCGCCCCACCAGGTCGCCCCACCGCTTTCCGAACATGGCCGAGATGGCGAGCCTCTGCTCGTTGATGGAGCGGGTGGTGTTGGTGGTGACCGAGGTCCCGGTCGTCTGGTTGGTCGTCGTGGCCGTCTCCGTGACCACCGTGTTGTAGCCGCGCGGGTCGGTCATCAGCTCGAGGATGTAGTACTTGTCCGGCTTGGGCATCAGCGTGACGCCGAAGTAGGCCCTCGTCCCCCCGTAGTTGATCAGGTACTCCGAGCGGATGTTCACGTAGAGTTGCCAGGCCGAGATGCGGTTCACGTAGTCGGAGACGTTCTCGGCGGCCATCCCCACCTTCTCGCCCAGCTGCTCGTCGACGAGCAGCTTCCCGGCCACGCCCTGGCCGGCCGCCACCTTGCTGGTCACCGACTGGACGTCCTCGAGGGTCTTGTTGAGCTTCTGCAGGGCCTGCCGGGCGCCATGGACCGACTCCTTCAGCTCGGGCTGTCCCGTCCCGACGATGTCCTCGACCGACGCCATCACCCGGTTCAGGCGCGAGGCGGCCTCGTCGACGTTCCTGGCGATGGAGCGGTAACGCCCGGCGTCCTGCTCGGCGATCTGGCGCAGCTCGCCGGTGAAGGCCTCGGTGTTCTCCAGGATCCCGGCCACTCGCCCGCTGTTCTGGTCGAGCAGGTCGTCCACGGACCGGGTCACGTGGGAGAGGTTCTCGATGATCTCCCGCACGCTGCCCTGGGTTCCGCCGACCGTCTTGGCCAGGTCGGAGGACACCAGCTGGATGTCGTTCGCGATCTTGGAGAGCGACTCCATGAGCTTGGCCACGTTGGCGGCCTCGCGCACGCAGGTGATCTCGCGCTGCTCGGCCGGAAGCCCTTGGAGCAGCGGCGAGGGCGCGGTGCCCAGGCTGGCCTCGAGCAGCGCGTCGGGGAGGAGCGCCGACGGGAAGCGCTTCGTCAGGCAGGCGTTGGCCCGCAGCGGGATGTCGTTCTTGACCCGCATGGTGATCCGGGCCTTCTCCCCGGAGAGCTCGATCTCCGTGACCTCGCCGATCTGGATCCCGGCCACCTGGACGCGGCTCTTCCAGGACAGGCCGGTGACGTCGTCGAAGACCGCGGTGACGACGTAGCTGTCGCGCGCGGACATCCCCCCCTTGCGGAAGAAGGTGAAGGCCACCAGGAAGATCCCGCCCGCGACCGCGACCAGGAGCCCCACGGCCAGGGCCCGGTTGATCGTCGGCTTGGTCAGGGGCGCGGTGGGCATGGTTCTCGTTGGCGGGTCACTGCTTCTCGAACCAGAGGGAGAGGAACCGCTGCACGTAGGGGTCGTCGCTCCGCCGGACCTCCTCCGGCGTCCCCTGAGCGGCGATCCGCCCATCGTAGAGCACCGCCAGCCGATCGGCCACCCGGAATGAGCTGGCGATGTCGTGGGAGATGACCATGCTCGTCACCCCGCGCCTCTCCTTCGCCTGGTTGATCATCGAGTCGACCGAGTCGGTGGTGATGGGATCGAGGCCCGTGGTGGGCTCGTCGTACAGCACGACCTTGGGATTGGCGACCAGCGCCCGGGCCAGCGCCACCCGCTTGCGCATCCCGCCGGAGAGCTGGGCCGGCCAGCTCTCGAGCACGTCCTCCCCCAGGTCCACGATCCGCAGGCTCTCCACCACCCGGGCACGCAGGTCGGCGGCCGCGATGCGCCGCTCCTTCTCCTTCAGCGGGAATGCGACGTTCTCGAAGACCGTCATGGAGTCGAAGAGGGCCGCCCCCTGGAAGACCATCCCGAATACCTGCCTGGCCTCGGTGAGCGCACGCCCCGAGAGCGCCGAGATCTCCACTCCGTCCACGTGAACCGTGCCCCGGTCGGGCTTCAGCAGGCCGATGACGTGCTTCAGGAGGACCGTCTTCCCGGAGCCGGAAGCTCCCAGGACGACGAAGGTGGTCCCTTCCGGGATCTCGAGGGTCACGCCCCGCAGCACCTCCTTCTCCCCGAACGCCTTCCATAGATCGTGAACGCGGATCGTGGACATGCGTCAGCCGATGGCGATGAAGGTCAACAGGTAGTCGACCATCAGGATGGCGACCGAGCTCCAGACCACCGCCCGGGTGGTGCCCTCGCCGACTCCCCTCGCTCCGCCGCTGGCCGTGAAGCCGCGGTAGGTGGCGATGAGGGACACCACCGAACCGAAGATGAGGGCCTTGGTGAGGCCGTGCGACATGTCGTGCACGTCCACCATGGTCCTCGTGTGGTCCAGGAAAGGGCCGGGCGGGATGGAGGAGACGTAGGTGGCGATGACGTACCCGCCCAGGAAGCCCATGGCGCTGAAGACCACCGCCAGGAGAGGCATCATGAGCGTGGAGGCGAGCACGCGCGGGACGACCAGGTACTGGATCGGGCTCACCGCCATCGACTCCATGGCGTCGATCTGTTCGGTGACCCGCATGGTCCCGAGCTCGGTGGTGATGGCGCTCCCGGACCGGCCCGTCACCATGAGCGCGGTGAAGACCGGGCCGAGCTCGCGCACCAGGCTGATGGCGACGAAGCCCCCCACGTACCCCTCCGCACCGAACTGGCGCATCGCGTAGTTGCCCTGGAGGGCCAGGACCATCCCGGCGAAGAGCCCGGTGACCGCGACGATGAAGGTGGAGCCCACGCCGATGGCCGCCGCCTGTTGCAGGAGCAGCTCGGGGCGGAACGGTGGACGCAGCGCCCAGGCGAGGGTCTCTCCGGCGAAGAGCACCTGAGCGCCGAAGTCCTCGAAGACCGCCCGGATCCGGCCCACGCCCACCACGTGCATCCGGGCACCCTAGCATCGAACGACGCCCTGCGCCCCTTCGCCGGTGAGGCTATACTGCGAGCCACATGGCAAAGGTCGGCGGTGAGGTCGATGCGTTCTGCACGCGGTGCCAGTTGCTGCTCGCGCACACGGTGATCGCCATGGTGGGCACCGTTCCGGTGAAGGTGGAATGCAACACCTGCCGCAACCTGCACCGGTTCCGAGGGGCCTCCACCGCCGTCCGTCGCCCGGCCGCGAGGACCACGCGCGGCGGTCCCACCCTGAGCTTCGACCAGATGCTCGCGACCCACACCACCGCGCCGAAGAGGTACGCCTCGACCGGACTCTTCGCGACCGGCGACGTCATCGACCACTCCTCCTTCGGCCGGGGTTTCGTCTCGGGCCTGAAGGACCCCGGGAAGGTCGAGGTGACCTTTCGCACCGGGGTGAAGACGCTCGTCCACGGCAAGCGCTGACGATGGCGTCGATCCGCCTCGCCACCCTGGCTGTCCTGGCGCCCCTCCTTGCCGGGGCGGCGTGCTCACGGGACGGACGCCCCGCCCGACTCGACCTTCCGGCAGACGGCGGCATCGCGTCGCCGGCACCCGACCCTTCGCTTCGCTTCATCACCAGCCTCTCCACGCTGCGCCTGGAACCGTCCGACCAGGCGCGGGTCAAGGTGGATGGCGCGAAGACGCCCCAGCCGAACTCCCTCGCCCTCCTGCACCGGGGGGAGCGGGTCGCGCTCCTCGGATCCCGATCCGACTGGGCCCGCGTCCGAGCCTCCGATGGCACCGAGGGCTGGGTCCACGGCGCCGCCCTGGCGCCCGTCGATTCGGTCCAGGAGGGCACGCTGCTCGTCGTCGCCTGGGCCTTCGACAGGCCCGACCTGCTCGCGGTCAACGTGAAACGCAAGCTCGACCCCGGGACGCTGCTCTTCATCCGCAAGACGAAGGATCTCTTCACCGAGGTCGACGCCGGTTCGGGCCCGAGCGTCTGGGTGCTCACCGATCGAGTCACGACCCGCCAGGCCGACGTGGAGGCCGCGAAGCTGGTCGAGAAGGCTCGCTTCCTCGCCCGGGGCAACCGCCCCGAGGAGGCGCGCGACGTCCTCGCCCTCCTCCGCGCCCGTTCCGCGGACTCGCCGCTCGTCGCCGTTCTCGCCGCCGAGATGGGCGAAGCGCCACCGGACGGCGGTGCGCCGGAAGGAGCGCCGGCGCCGCGATGACCGGTCACCTGGCTCTCCTCGCCGCCGGCCTCCTGGCCCTCGCCGCGACCGCCCCCGGGGCGCCGCCGGCGACGGGCATCCGGCTGGTCCGCTGTCAGCTGTCCCACCCCGTCGCCTCGGCCCGGATTCCCGCCCGATGCGGGACCCTGGAGGTTCTCGAGGATCCCGCCAGGCCAGCCGGACGGAAGATCTCGCTGCGGGTCGCCGTGCTCCCGGCCGGCAACCCCTCCGCGAAGCCCGACCCGGTCTTCGTCCTCGCCGGCGGCCCCGGCCAGTCCATCACCGAGACCTTCCCGCGCATCGCCCCGGCCTTCGAGAGGCTCAACCGGGAGCGGGACGTCGTCCTCGTGGATCAGCGAGGCAGCGGCGGGTCGGGACCGCTCGCCTGTCCCAGGATCGGCCGGCCCGACCGCGACGCCGAGCTCCTCCCCACCGAGTCCGGGCGCACCGCCGGAGCGTGCGCCCGGTCGCTCCCGGCGGACCTCACCAGATACGGGACCTCCGACTTCGTCCGCGACCTCGACGCCGTCCGTGCGGCCCTCGGCTACGAGAAGGTGAACCTGATCGGGTTCAGCTACGGCACCCGGGCCGCGCTGGCCTACGCGCGCGCCCATCCGGAACGAGCCCGCACGCTGGTCCTCGACGGGGTCACCCCGTTCCAGATGATCGTCGGCGCCGACTTCGACCGCGATTCGGAGCGGGCGCTCCAGGTGCTCTTCCAGCGCTGTTCCGCGGAGGCGGCCTGCCGGGAGCGCTATCCCCGGCTCGAGAGCGAGTTCCGGGATCTCCTGACCCGCCTCGACCTGAAGCCGGAGAAGGTCAGGGCGCGCCACCCGGTGACCGGCGAGCCCGTGGATCTCACCGTGGACGGCGACGCAGTCCGGCAGGTGGTTCTCGCCTTCCTCTACCAGCCGGAGACGTCCGCGCTCCTTCCACCCCTCCTCCTCCAGGCGCGCGACGGCGACCTGGCGCCGATCGCCGCCCAGGGGATCCTGGCGGTGACCGACATCCAGGCCGGGATGTCGCGCCCGCTGCAGCTCTCGGTTCTTTGCTCCGAGGACGTGCCCCTCTACACCGACCCCACTCCAGGCGCCCCCTCCACCTTCCTCGGCAACGGCGCCCGGGAGGCCTTCCGGACCCTCTGCGCGGAGTGGCCGCGCGCCCCGCTCGACCCGTCCTTTCACCAATCTCCGCCGATCGAGGTCCCGACGCTCCTGCTCTCCGGCGAGGCCGATCCGGTCACGCCGCCCCGCTGGGCCGACCTCGCCGCCGCATCCCTTCCGGCATCGCGTCGGATCACCGTCCCGGGGCAGGGGCACGGTGTGCTCGTCCGCGGGTGCCTCCCCCTGGTGGTGGCCGAGTTCGTGAATCGTGGAAGCACCGACGGACTCGACGTCTCCTGTGTGGATCGAATGACCCCGGCCCCCATCTTCCTCGACATGCAGGGGGGCGCGCCGTGATCCGGCTCGATGGCGTGTCCAAGTCCTTCGGGGAGATCCGGGCCCTGGCGGGGATCAGCTTCGAG
>Ga0315295_10000560_pt1 | contig 32181 bp, 28 predicted proteins | sample YL17G14_0_MG_FD_204453 | JGI IMG/M metagenome (GOLD analysis project Ga0315295, IMG submission 204453) | Sediment microbial communities from Yellowstone Lake, YNP, Wyoming, USA - YL17G14_0 | ecosystem: Environmental > Aquatic > Freshwater > Lake > Sediment | place: USA: Wyoming | collected... | reverse complement strand
CGCCCGCCATGCCCATCGCGCGTTCGCCCCCAAGCCCGCGGCCTAGCCGCCGATTACCTCCATGCCGCCCGCGTACTTCTGCAGCGCCTCCGGGACGTGCACGCTGCCGTCGGGCCGCTGGTTGGTCTCCAGGATGGCGACCATGAGCCGGGACGTGGCCAGCCCGGAGCCGTTCAGGGTGTGCATATAGCGCAGGCGCCCCGCGGCGTCGCGGTAGCGCATGTTGGCGCCGCGCGCCTGGTAGTCCTCGCAGTTCGAGCACGACGACACTTCGTAGTATGCGCCCTGGGCCGGCAGCCAGACCTCGATGTCCACCGTCATCGCCGCTTGCTGCGCGATGTCGCAGGTGGGCAGCAAGACCACCCGGTAGTGCAGCCCGAGCCGGCGCACCAGGTCCTCGGCGTCGGCGACCAGCCGCTCGAACTCGTCGTAGGACGCCCCGGCCGCCGTGTACTTGAACATCTCGACCTTGTTGAACTGGTGGACGCGTATCAGGCCGCGCTCGCCGGCGCCGTACGTCCCCGCCTCGCGGCGGAAGTTGGCCGTGTACGCGCAGTAGTTCTTCGGCAGCTCCGCCTCGTCCAGCGTTTCGTCGCGGTGCAGGTTGGTCAGCACCGCCTCGGAGGTCGGGATCAGGTACAGGTCGTCGGCCTCGCAATGATACAATTGGTCGCCGAACTTGGGCAGGTTGCCGGCGGCCACCAGGCTTTGCGGGTTGACCAGGTACGGCGGCAGGAGCAACGTGTAGCCGTGCTCGCCGGCGTTGATGTCGATCAGGTACTGCAGGAGGGCCCACTCAAGGCGCGCCCCGGCGCCGACGTACATCGGGAACTGCGCCCCGGTCACCTTGGCGGCGCGCTCGAAGTCGAGGATGCCCAGCGACTTGCCGAGCTCGACGTGGTTTTTCAGCGGGAAGTCGAACGCCGGCTTTTCGCCTGATTGGCGCAGGATCACCTTGTCCTCTTTGCGCTGGCTGGCGGGGACGCGCTCGTGGGGCAGGTTCGGCAGCGCCACGAGCTCGGCGTCGAGCTCGATCTCGCACTCGCGCAGCCTCTCGTCGAGATCCTTGATGCGGCGCGATACCTCTTGCATCTCGGCGATCTGCGACGACGCGTCGCGGCCCTCGCGCTTGACGGTGGCGATCGCGTCTGATGCCTTGTTGCGCGTGCTCTTGAGCCCCTCGACCTCCACCAGGGTGTCGCGGCGGCGGCGGTCAAGCTCCAGGAGGCGCTCCAGGCTGATGCCCGGGTCGCGGCGGCGGAGCCGTTCCTCGACCTCCCGCGGCCGCTCGCGGATGAGCTTCAGGTCAAGCATGCCCTTCCCTCCATGACGTGCCCGTTCACGTTCGAGGCGGATCCGGCCGGCGCGCTCCCAGCGGCTGACGGCCGATCCTCATCCTTCATGTTCTGCGACGACGCCCGATTCCCTCCTTCTCGGTCTCAGCCGCGCCACCCCCTCGCCGGGCATGGCCCGCCCCTCAATTGTACCCATTCGCCACCATCATCCATCACGGGCCGGACGGCGGCAGGTGCGCCGCGGCCCGGCGTCGAAGTCGAATGAGCGTCAGGGGCCGATATGCCCGGCCACCGCCGCCTTCAGGGCACAGGGGGGTCTCGATTGGACATTGACGAATTCATGGCCGTCGCCGACGAGGTGGTGGATTCCATCCCCGAGCCGCTTCTGGGCGAGCTCAACGGCGGCATCATGATATCAGAACGTGCCCGCCGCGACCGCCGCGCCCCGCCCGACGTCTACATCCTCGGCGAGTACCGGGTGCAGGAGCCCGGGCTGGGACGCTACGTCGTGCTCTACTACGGCTCGTTCCACCGCGTCCTGGCCGGCAGCCGGCCGGGCGTGTGGCGCCGCCAGCTGCGCAAGACCATCATCCACGAACTGCGCCACCACATCGAGGCCCTGGCGGGGGTCGACGACCTGGGCCGCGACGACCTCGAGAAGCTGGCCCGGATGTGGGAGAAGGCCGACCCCCCGGAGGAGTAGGCCCGCCGCCCGCGCCGTGGTCCACACACCCTGTTCCATGTCCCGCCCGCAGTGCCGCCACTGTGTCGAACGGTGACGAAACCTCGCGTATGGTTTACCCACTCCTCCTGGCAGGAGTTTTGACATATTTCGAGTATAATTCTGTCCAGATGGTACTTCGTCTACATGCCTGAATATGATGCCTGACTTTGCCCGGCTCGCCTGATGGGCGGCAGCGTCGCCGGGCGGCAGGCGCGGCGGCCGCGACCTAGGCCCCCGACGCCGGGCCGGGAACCGGCTCTTGGGGGCTGAACCGGGGCGGTGCCGCGCGACGGTGCGCGCGCTCTCCTCCTCTGGCGCGACCTCCTGCCTCAAGCGACGCTGTGCGGACACGCCCCAGAAGCGGGCCGGGCATTGTTTTGGGGCCGCGCGCGGCAGGAGGCGCGGGTCCGGGGCGCGAATTCAAGCCCGTGAGGAAAGGAGGATGCACGTGGGGAAGCGGCGCTACGTGGCGGCGGCGATCCAGATGGAGTCCGGGGCCGACTTCGCGGCGAACGTGGCGCGCGCCGAGGAGCTCCTTGATGCTGCGGCGCGGCGTGGCGCAGCGCTGGCCGTGCTGCCCGAGACATTCGCGTTCATGGGCCGGCAGGCGGAGTTCCGCCGGTACGCCGAGCCCCTCGACGGCCCGCTGGTGAGCCGGCTGCGCGGCATCGCCCGGCGCACGGGCATGGTTATCGTCGCCGGCACGGTGTTCGAGGAAGCCGGCAAGAGCGCCGGCGACCGCGCGGATGGCCGCGCGGACGACCGCGTGGATGGCCTCGCGGATGGCCGCGCGGACGACCGCGTATACAACACCTGCCCGGTCATCGCCGCCGACGGCACCCTCCTTGCGGCCTACCGCAAGGTGCACCTTTACGACAACGACGTCACCGGCGGCCCGCCGGCCCGTGAGTCGGCGGCCTTCATCCCCGGTGACGAGCTGGTGGTGGCGCGGACCGACCTGGGCAGCCTGGGCCTGGCGATATGCTACGACCTGCGGTTCTGCGAGCTGACGCGCCGGCTGGCCGTCGACGGCGCCCAGGTCATCGCCCTGCCCGCCGCCTTCACCCTGTACAACGGCCGCGACCACTGGGAGACGCTCCTGCGCGCGCGGGCGATCGAAAACCTGGTCTACATCGTCGCCGCCGACCAGGCCGGGCGCCCCCCGGAAAGCTACGCCTGCAACGGCCGCAGCATGATCGTCGACCCCTGGGGCATCGTGCTCGCCACGGCCCGCGACGGGGAAGGCATCGCCTGCGCCGAGATCGACCTCGACCGCCTCGCCGCGCTGCGCCAGCGCCTGCCGTGCCTTGAGCACCGCCGCCCGGAGGTCTACGGCTAGGCGGCCGGCGTTGTCTGCGCCGGGCCGTCCGGCGGTGTGGCGCCGCTCGCCGCGCTGACCGCCGGTGCGCGTCCGACGATGACGAACGTCGCGGCGATCTTGTCGTGCCACGCCTGCTTATCGGAGTCAAACGCGGCCCAGATGTAGCCGATGCCGAAGAACAGGCTGGACAGGAACTTGCCGAAGAACTCACGCAAGAACGCCCACCCCAGCCCCGGCGGCTGGCCGGCGCGGTTCACGACGCGGATGCCGAGGGCCATCTTGCCCAGCGTCTGGCCGAGGAAGGCGGTCATCAGCCAGAAGTAGAGGAAGGGCACGACGCTCGCCGCAGCCAGGAGCAGGAGGACCCCCGTCAGGAACACCACGCCAAGCGGGCCGGGAATAAAGAGGAACCCCGGGACAAGCAGCCACATACTCCCGCCCACCACGCCCCACAGCACCAGCATGTCGATGATGTACGCCACAAACCGCCGCCAGAAACCCGCGTACCGCAAGCGAATCCCCTCCTCCGCCCGCGCGCGGTCAGGCGCTGGTGCCGGCGTCGGCCTGCCGCGCAGGCCCAACGATGACCGAAGTGCGCGCGATTTTGTCGTGCCAGGCCCGCTTCTGGGGGTCAAAGGCCGCCCAAATGTAGCCGATGCCCAGGGCTATGCCCGACAGGAACTTGCCCATCGTCTCGCGCAGAAGCGCCCAGCCGACCCCCGGCGGTCGCCCGGCCGCGTTCACGACGCGGATGCCCAGCGCCATCTTCCCCACCGTCCGGCCGAGGAAGGCGGTCATCAGCCAGAAGTAGAGGGGCGGGGCGATGATCGCTACCAGGCGGCAAGCATAGACGCAAGCAAACCCCAACCACTTGCCGTACGTCCAACTGTACATCGCAATCATGGACAGCCCGAGGAACACCACGAAGACGAGGCTCATCAGCAGGCAGTCGATGATGAGCGCCGCCAGCCGCCGCCAGAAACCAGCGGGTCCCACGCGCATCCCTCCCTGGTTTCGGGTCCCCTGACCGCGCGCCCCTCGCCGCCGGCCCTCGCGGCCCGGTCTCGCTGCCGGGCCGGGGAGAGCCCCCATAGTACTATCATTCAGGGGCCATCCGAGAAATTCCTCCCACAATGGGGCTGCCGCCGGCAGCATGAGGGTCTGGTACGCAGATGCCGGCAGGCAGAGGCGGGCGGGCAGACCAGACGCCGCAGGGCCAGACGCGGGGGCAGTGCGCGGGCAGGGCGCGGAGTAGGGCCTACTCGAGCTGGGCGATGAGCGAACGCACGCGGTCGGCGGCGCCGCAGACCTCGGCGCGCCACATGAGGTAGCCGCGGTCAAGGCGCTGCTGCCGCTGCAGGATCGCGGCCACATCGGCAACGTCACGCTTGCCGTCCTCGGGGCCGCGCTGGGCGATGGCCTTGAGCACAAGGGTGTCCTCGGGGGCGATGACGAAAAGCGGCATGCCGTACCACAGCCTGATGTGGCGCCGGCGCGCCATCTCGACGTCCAGCGTGAAGGGCTGGATGCCGCCATCGACGGCGGCGACGACATCGCCGCACAGGTCAACCCCCCACCGCGTCGCGCGGCGGAGCCTGACCTGCTCGCTGACCTCCATGGCGATCGGCGTGCCGAGCATCATGGCCGCCCGCTCAAGGCAGCCCGGGCTCACCAGGATGTCAATGTCGCTGACCGGGCGAGGACCGCCATAGAAGCGGACGGCCAGCCCGCCGAACACGCCCCAGGCGATGCCGCAGCTGAACAGCCGCAGCAGCACCCACTCCATGGCCAGCCATGACCCGGTCCGCCACCGGCGGTCATTGCACCCCTCGTTCATAGGAACCACGCTCCCCGCCGCCCTTTTCGCCGGCGGGCCCGCGTCGCCCGCCAGCGCCCGCAAATGACAACTGCGTACAGCCTCATGCAGCGGCCCCACTATTAGTCTTCGGCGCCCTGCGCCTGCTGATTAAGGGGCGCGGCGGCTGGGACGTGCGCCGCGGCGCGGGCGGCGGTGCGGGCTGCGCCGCAGCCGCCGCGGTGCCACCTCAATTGGGCCGGCGGCCCGACGCAAAAGCCCTCCGCCCAGTGGGCGGAGGGCCTCTCCGCGGTACCACCACAGTTTGCCCGCGTGGGCGCGGGCCAGCTCGTCGGGTACGGGACCCCAAGGTCCGATACCCTCCCCCGGCTAACGGCGGGGGGCCACCGGCACAGCCTACCGGCGGGCGCGGCGCGCAACCGCGGCCAAGACGTTGAGCGTCACCGCCGGGAGGTCAACGCATACGAGAGGCTGGTGAACAGTCGTCTCCAGCACCTGGAGAGTTCTGCCCGCGCTGACGGGGGTAAGATGTATTCCTGGCATGGGAATGCGACCTCCACGAACGATGAGAAGCATATGTTCTTCGGAGGCGAGCGCAGCCTCGATCCTCTACCCCACCCTCATTTCATACACCACGTACGTCCCGGGGTGGCCGCTGGAGACGCCCGGCGGCTCAAAGCCGACGCCCTGCAGCGCGTTGCGGTAGGCCGCATCGTCGGGGACGATGACGGCCAGCTCTGTGTAGCTGCGGTCGACGGCGAAGCGCATCGCCGCCGCGCCGAGGCGGGCGGCGGCTGCCGCGTCGCCCGCGTTCAGGAAGGCCTCGACCTCCTGGTGCCACACGTCGAAGGCGGCCAGGGCGTCCCAGGCGTCCGTCGTCAGCAGCTGCCCGCGTTCCGCAAGTCTGGCCAGACTGTCGGGCGCAACGTCCTGCCAGCCCCAGTCGCAGAGCAGCCCGGGCGTACCGTCCGGGCCGCGGTTGCACGCGGCTCGCCGCATGAGCTCGCCGGCGCGCGCCACATCACTCGCGTCGTTCGGCACGACCACCAGGCGCGGCGGGCCGGCGGACGCAAGGTCACTTCCGCCGGCCTTGGGGCGCCACAGGAGGTGCGCCTGGCGGGCGACAGGTTGCAGGCCGGCGATACGGCTCACGGCGTGACCGCCGGCATTGTTCCCAAAGACCATGCAGCGGGCGACGCGACAGCCGCGGCGACGCGCCGCCTCGACCTCGGCCCGCGCCAGGGCGCGCGCCACGCCACGGCCGCGGTAGGCCGGGTCGACGCGCAGACCCTCAAACCAGGCCTGATCGCCGCGCCCCAGGTAGGCGACGTGCACGATACCCACGGCGCGGCCGTCGAGCTCCGCCGCCAGGAAGTCGCCCCCGCCGGAGAGCCACTCGTCAAACACGTACTTGATGTAGTCGCCGCACTCGAAGGTGTGCTCGCAGAAGGCCAGCACCGTGGACTTATCTTCTTGACGGACAGGGCGGATGCGGGGAACGGAAGGAACGGAGGGAGCCGAGGGACCGGGAGGGGCCGGGACGGCGTCCTTGTCTGGTGTGGCCTCGTTCACGCTGGATGCACCTCGCCCTGCTCCAGGTTCAGCTCGTATATGACGTACACCCCGATCCGGCCGCCGGGGACGCACCGCGAGTCGTAGCCGGCCGCATGCAGCGCATTGAGGTAGGACGCCTGTTCGGGAGCCACTACGACCAGGTCCGTCCAGCCCCGTTCCGCGGCGAGGTCGGCTGCAGCCGCGCCAAGGCGCGCCGCGGATGCGGCGTCGCCCGCGCTGACGAACGCGTCGGCCTCTTGGTACTGCACGTTCAAGGCGGCCAAGGCGTCCCACGTCTGGGTCGTCACAAGTTCCCCGCGGCCCGCCAGCATGGCCAGGCTGTCGGGGGTCGCCTCTTCCCACACCCAGCCGTGGAGCACCCCCGGTGTGCCATCGGGGGACCGGTTGCACGAAGCTCGCTGCACGAGGTCCCAGGCACGAGCGATGTCGCCGGCTTCGTTGCGCACGGCCACCAGGCGCGGCGCGGCGCCAATGCCGCCCTCGCTGCCCTTGCCGGCCCCGCCGGCCCCAGGACGCCACAGGAGGTGGGCGTGGCGGAGGATGGGCTGAAGGCCAATGAAACGGCTCACGGCGTGGCCGCCGGCGTTGTGGTCGGCGACCATTGAGCGGCCCACGCGGCAGCCACGGCGACGGGCCGCCGCGACCTCGGCCCGCGCCAGGGCGCGCGCGACGCCACGGCCGCGGCACGCCAGGTCGACGCGCATCCCCTCAAACCATGCCTGGTCGCCGTGCCCCAGGTAGGCGATGCGCACGATGCCCACAACGCGACCGTCGAGCTCCGCCGCCAGGAAGTCGCCCTCCCTGGAGAGCCAGTCGTCAAAGACGTGCTCGATGTAGTCGCCCCACTCGAAGCTGTGCTGGCAGAACGCAAGCACCGCGGGCTTGTCCTCCGCTCGCACGGGGCGGATGTGGGGGGCGGACGCAAGTTCGTCCGCACGCATAGAACTGCACACGATGGATGCACCTCCGGGCGTCCTGGCACCGGCCGGTGGTGATGCCGCGCCGCCTCTTCGCGTCGCCGCTGCCCTTCGGCAGAGGACGAGCCGTCACCACCTGCCTCCCATGGTACTACCATTCCCCGCGTTGCGCAACGGCTTTCCAAAGGGCGAGCTGTGGCCTTTTTGCGAGGCGCTGGGCCCGGCCTGGGGGGCGCTGCGTCCTGGGACTCAACCGGCGGTTCTACACGCTGCTCGGCGGTCAAACAGTATCACGCGTAGGGGACGCGATGTTCTCAGTGGGGCTGGCCTGGTTGGTCTACCGCCTCACGGGTTCGTCGCTCGCGGTGGGCATAACCCTTACCATGCAGGTCACTCCGGCTCTCGTCTTCGGCATAGTGGCCGGCCCAGCCGCCGACCTGGTGGACCGCCGGCGGCTTCTTGTCACCTGCGATGTTCTTCGCGCGATCATCGTGCTTGTCCTGGGAGTAGCGGCGTGGCTGGGCAAGATCCCCCTGCCGGCCGTATACGTCGCGACCTTCCTCCTGTTCTCTGCGTCCTGCTTCTACGAGCCGACCCTGGGCGCCACCATACCGCGTCTAGTTGGGATGAGTGCGTTGACACGCGCGAACGCCCTGGCGTCGATGGGTCGCGAAGTCAGCGACATGACCGGGCGCGCCCTCGGTGGCTTTGTTGTGCAACTCTACGGCGCATCGGTGGCGTTCTTCGGCGATGCGCTGTCGTTCCTGTTGGCCGCGCTGGCCACGATTGGCGCGTTACGCGGTCAGATTGCACCTAGATCCACATCACCGCGCCGGATCTCCCTGGCATGGGGGGGCGCGTCCCTCGCCCCGCTCGTGAAGCGACGGCTGGGCGGCCTTTCGCTCCCCCTCGCGACCGGGCTCTACAGCCTGCTCCTGCCGCTGGCCGGGGTCGTCAACACCCCCCTGGTCAAGGCCCTGGCACGGCTTCGAGCGCGCCCGGCCGCAAGAGTCGCGAGGTAAGGAAGAGGCACCGCCTGCGCGACCCGGCGTCCTGCGCTCACCGGCACACCTCCACCACCATGCCCGGCCGCGGGTTCAGTTCGCGGCCTTCGAGGTCGCGCCCCTTCGAGTCGAATGGCCGGGAAGGGACGATGGCGACGGCAAACGGCCGGGGAGCCGAGGCGAGCCTGGCCAGGACGATGCCCATGTCAGCGACGGTCAGAAGGCCGGCGCTGGCAATCGAACCGCCAAAGAGCAGCGTCGGGACGGGAATCACCCGGACTGCCGCCGCGCGTGGGACTGCCTCTGCGAGTTGCGGTTCGGCTGTCTTGGCCGCAGGCGCGGCCCTTCCGCCACTAGGCATCAACCGTGCTGTAGAGGCGGTTCCGCTGAAGGCCGCTTCGTTGGGCAGGCACTGCCGTACCGCCGCCTCCAGGGCGCCCCGCGCCAGCGACGACGTGAGCACGGCCAGGCGCCGCCGGGCGTGACGCCGCAGGAGAGCGGCGAGGCGGTCGAGGGTCGCCGGCGATAGGTCATCGTAGAGCACCGCCCCCGCCGATACGCCGACCTCCTTCTCCACGAAGAACTCCATGTGCTGCGCGCCGGGCCCCGCGCCTGTGGCCAGCCCCGGGCCCAAGGCAGGCCCCGCGCCCCCCGCCGACTTCGGGCCGGGGTCACCACGGGGCCTCGCTACTGCCACCCGCACCTGCCCGCCGGCCCGCCGCAGGCGGTCGTAGGCGTCGCGGCGCGAGCGCACGGCATCGCCGTTGACCGCCAGGACCACGTCACCCCGCCGCAGGCCGGCCGCGGCCGCGGGGCCTCCCGGCATCACGCCCTCAAGGCGCGCAGCGAGGTCGGGAAGCTCGGGCGGCTCAACGACGAGTGGCTGCGGGAAGCGGGCGCGCAGGTCGTCAAGGTGCATCTCAAGCTCCGCCCGCAGTCTCTTTGGGGCGCGCACCCACCTGGGCGCGTAGCGCGTGTGGCCGGGGATGAGCACGCGAACCATGCGCGCCCCCTCGCGGCACAGGTGGGCCACGGCGCGGCCGAGCTCGTCCCAGCCAGTGAGGTGCGGCAGGGCGACGACGCTGCCGTCGAAGGGGATGCCCGAAGCCGCGAGGCGCGCCGGGGCCCGGATAGCGTCCTTTCCCGCGTCGCCGAGGAGTTCGCGGCGCAGGGCGGGCGTCACCAGGTTCAGCGACAGCGTCACCTCGACGGGGGCAAGGTCGCGCAGGGCGGCCGCGGCAGCCGTTTTGAGCAGGGTGCCGTTGGTGGTGAGGCGCAGGGGCATGTCGGGGTAGGCGTCACGCACGGCGGTCAGCGCTTCGAAGAGCCTCGGGTGGGTGAACGGCTCGCCCTCGTTGATGCGCGTCGCCGACTCGCCGGCGACCACCTTTGGCGCGCCGCGCAGGAGCGGCAGGTACTCGCGCACGGCGGCCAGGTCACGCGGTGGGATGTCGAAGACCTCGAGGCGGCGCGGGTTCTGGCCGCGGCTGCAGAAGACGCAGCGCAGGTTGCAGGTTGAGGTGAGGGGCAGGGCGCCGGCCCGATGGGCGTCGACGAGGGCGCGCGCCAGGGCGGCCCCGTCAGCGTCCACCGTCGGACCTCGCCGCAGCCGCGCCGTTGGCATCTGTGCCGTTGGCGTCTGCGCCGTTGGCCCCCGCCCCGTTGGCCCCGTTGGCGCCCGGGGTGATGACGCGCACCGGGATGCCGCCGGCCAGCGCGCCGGCAGGGATGTCGCGGTTGACGAGGGAGCACGCCGAGATGGTGGCGCCGTCGCCGATGCTCACGCCCGCCAGCACCGTAGTGTTGGCGCCGATCACCACCCGGCGGCCGATGTCGACCAGCCCCGTCCGCCACTCGTCGATGAGGAACTCGTGCGTCAGGACGGTACAATTGTAGCCGATGAGGCAGTCTGCGCCCAGGGTGATGAGGTCGGGGAAGAAGATGTCGAACATGGCGCCGAGCCCGACCGCGGCGCCGCGCCCGACGCGGATCCCGCACAGCCGGTACAGGGCGCGCTTGACGCCCAGGAACGGGATGTAGCGGCAGAACCAGAAGATTGCGAAGTTGAACGAGGCGCGCCAGGGGTTCCGGACCTTGTGCCACATGTGCATGGCGTTGCCGCCGCGCGAGGCATCGAATGGGTGTCGCTCAAGGCGCCGCACGACGTTCCCTCCCGTGCGCTCGTCGTCGTCCTGGGGGTGTGTCTTCGACCCGCCACAATGCGACGCGCACGGATGCTATTATTCCTCAACTATCGTCGCCGATCCTTCGTTCTCGGCCCTGAGACGCCGGCCTCTTCTTGCGGTAGAAGGGCAGGGCGTCGTTGTGCAGTACGGAGACGGCGCACGCCGGGAACTTGCTCGTGTGCATGAAGCCGAACGCGTGGCTGCCGCAAGTGGCGCTTCCCCGGCCCCTATCACCGGCAGACTCCTGGAACTCAGAGACTCCCCCACCGCACAGCGCGTCAGGCCGCCTGCCTGTGGCCCACGCGCGGCCGAGGCGTCGGCCGCCCTACCCCTTTGGCGCCGACGTCCGCCCGTCCTGAATGGTCGGTTGACGGCCGCTACATGGCCGTCTTCTTGCCTCTCCGGCCGCCGGGGCGCCTGACTATCAGGTTCAGCTTACGGTGCTGGAGGTAGGGCCGTAAGGCGGTCGCACCCCGGCAGCTACGCGGGGACACGCGGGGTCCCGTCACGGCGCCGGGTCTGTCTGGCACGGGCAATGACAGCCAGCGCCTGGACTACGATCGCCAAAGCAAAGATGGCACACGCCGCGCCGGCGAACAGACCGGTCGGAGAGAGATCATACAGCCATCCGCCGAGATAGGGCGCTGCAACCGTGGCTACACCGGTGAGTGCGCCGAACGCACCGAAATGCCGACCCAGGGCGTGGCGGGGACTAACGTCTGGAACCATGGCCGTCATGAGTGACTGCGCGAGGCGGGCAGCGCCTCGCAGCACGAAGGCCAGCATGAGCAGGTATAGGCCGCCCGGTAGAGTCAGGCAGGCAATGCTCAGCGCAAAGAGGGTGAGCGAGAAGGCCAGGGCTGGTACCTTGCCCCACTTGCCGCCCACGCCGCCGAACACCAGGGACAGCGCCAGTTCGCTTGCGGCCGTGACCGAGCCCAGAATGCCGATCTGTGCCATTCCCATGCCGCAACTGGCGCGCAGATAGGGCGAGATATAGGGCGTGGCGACAAAGAGCAGGAAGTAAGCCAGGGTAACCAGCGTGAACGTTGGAATCAACGTCGCCAGCTTGACAGGCTTGATGTCTGTCACGTGTCCCGGGATAGCCCCGGTGCCAGCGGAGGCGTCCTGCCCAGGGGCAGGCGCGCTCGCGGGTTGAGGGCGCTGGGAACGGAGCGGCAGCATCACCAGGGTCGCTGCCACGTACACCCCGAATGAAATGAGAAACACCGTTCTCATGCCGACCACTTCGGCCAAGAGGCCGCCGAGGGCCGGCGCGAAGAGCATGCCCAGCGGGGCAGAGGCATACACGATCGAGAAGGCACTGGCTCGGGACGTCGACGAGACTCGTGCCGCGACATAGGCGTTGAAGGCGGGCATCCCGCTGAAGCAGTAGAACATGACGATTCCGGGGAGGAGGTCGGTCCACCGAGTGGCCCTGGCGAAAACCAACGCTGAAGGGACCGCTATCAGCCAGCTCAGGATCATGACCCACTTACGGTCATACCGGTCGGCGAGCAGCCCCCCGCCAACGTATGTCAGTGTCATGGTGAGCTGAGCGACTGAAAACAGGGTGCCTATCTGCACCGGCGTCGCGCCCAGATCTTGCATGAACAATGGCCAAATGTAGAAGTACATGCCCTGCCCAAACGCCCACAGGAAGAACGACGTAAACAGGATCCACAGGTCACGGTCAAGGCGGTAGGCGGCGAGGAACGCACCCATCCTGGATGGCACCCGACTCACTGTGACCCCTCCTCACCTCGGCCGGGGCATGCGTTCTGGGGAGTGATCGCCGCATGCCGGCGGATGCATCAGCGGGAGCGAGGCATGGCCACTATCTCGACTATGTGAGTACCGCACCGCCAGTCATAGAAGCTTGTGCTGTACCCCGGCCGCAGGACAACTGCTGAATCGGCGCCGAGTTTGGTCCCCCCAATGGCCATGGCCTCTGTGCCCGCAGGGACGGCCCCGAGGTCGGCCGCCGCGTTGGCTATAACCATGCAGACGTAGATGCCCCGGCCGACCAGGGCACGAACGGTCTCGTGAGCGAGAAGCCCGGCGGTCACGCCGCCGTATAAGTCAGACGCCGACGATTCGAGGGCCGTGGGAAACTGGCACCGGATTATTTTCGCCCCAAGACGCGCCAATTCCTCTTTGACGTTGGGGGAAATCGGCCTGTGCGTCCAGCCTTGGGGCTGGTGCTCCATCTTCGCCTCAAGTTCCTCAGCGGGGATGTAATCGCGGTAGCGCGCCATCCATTGGTCGGATATGGGGGGAGCTCCCATTGGCGGCGCAACTGCGACCAGGTTCAGCGCAGGAAGACCTGAAAACGCGGCTGCCGCCCGCAGCGCTGTATCGCCGGTACACGTGGCCACGAGCACATGGCGCAGACCCAACTCGCAGATCCTCCGCCTGGCGGCTGCCAATACTGCCTCAGTGTTGGTTGGACCAGGTCGGTCGAAGTACACTGTAGCTGCCTCACGCACGATTGTTTCCCTCCCGTGGCCGGCACGGTCGGATGACCGCTGCCAGCGAGTCCCGCGGGCCCCCCTTCCGGTAACGGCCAAGGGTGCCCGGGAAACTGGGGGAGGAGGGGTCGCCCCTCCTCCCCGATCTACCGGCTAGTTGTCGATGCAGTTGACCTGGAGCTGGTCGATGCAGTTGACCTGGAGCTGGTCGATGCAGTTAACCTGGAGTTCGGCCTCCATGCTGGTCACCTCCTAACTCGTGCTCAGGGGCCCCTAGTTCGGGGCGACTGCAGGCCGAGTCGCCGGCCCCCCCTACCAGTAGGTGGCGATGAGTCGCCCGCCGACGGCGCGCACCCTGCCGTTGCCCACAATGATTGCTGACCGGTAGGTGATGGCGTCGAAGTGTTGAATAAGCTCGGCTCCCCGGGTGATGATCACCCTCTCGTTCGGCCCTAGTTCGCAGACGATCGCGACGAGGGTTTCTGCGCCCTGGTGCTCACAGATGAGGGCGCTCAGTGCCGCGATCCGCTCATAATTGCGCTCCCGCAGCGGGTATGCCGTCGGATACAGGTGTTCCGGGTAGTACTGCGGGCCCGCCGTGGCCTCATGAACGGGCTCAAACAGGACCAACACAAAGTCGCCGGTCAATGCGCTGGTGATGCGCTTCTTGACCTGTTCCCAGGGTGCGTGGGAGTGGGCAAGGCTGAATGCGGCGAAACCATCTGTCAGCGGCGCCCCTACCTTCGCAGCAGCCGCAAAGGCGACGCTTACGCCGGGAATGACTCTGGCCCGGACTTCAGCCGCCGCAGCAACCTCCTGCAGCACCCCCGCCATTCCGAACAGTCCAGCATCACCTCCGCTGAGAAGCACCGCCCGGCTTCCGCTCCGCGCGCGGTCAACGATGGTCCTGGCGCGGGAGTAGCAGACCTGCACGGCATCGTAGCCTGACGACGGATCGAATTGCGGATCGGGGATGATGTCCACGTGTGGTTGTAGATGGTGTTTTACCCAAGAGATGAATTCCGCGAATCCTGCCACAGCATCGGCTGTACGGAGGACGTCCATGGCCTCCTCAGTCAGCTGACCAGGGCGCGCACCGACGCTTAGGGCGATAGCCTCACCGGACACCGGTCATGCCTCCTTCACTGTTGCTGCAGGCTTGCCGCCGGCGTCAGTCTTGCAGCGGGGGTCTTGACCCATCACATCGCCGGTCTCGGCGTACGCTCGGGCGCGACACCCTCCGCAGGACAACTTGAAGTCGCACGTAGCACAGCGGCCCTTGAGGCCGTTGCGGTCCCGGATGGCTGCAAAGCGGTCGGTGTTCCACAAGTCGCCGAAACAGGTCGTGTTCAAGTCCCCCACTGGCCGAGGGAGAAAGACACACGGAAAGACGGTACCATCCGGGCCAATGGCGCACTTGGTCAGGCAGGCGCTACAGCGGCTGATAATGAACTCTCGCTCCGGATCGGGCGGGACGCCGCGGGGGGGGAGCCGCTCCGCTCCAGAGAAGCTTGGTGCGGCTGTGGGTAGAGCGCCGCCGGAACAGGTCGCGAAGCTCCTCATACGCGGCCTCGCCCATCGGGGATTGACCCGTCTCGCGCGCACGCCCTTGGACCAAGAGGTCGTTGACGGTGAAGGCGTATACCTGCAATCCCTCGGCGAGGCTAATGACTGACTCCACTTCCGTGCGGCTGTCCTCGGTTACGGTGAACGAGACGACGACCGGCTTCCTTGTCTCTGACAGCCCGGCGATGGCGTGGCAGGTGCTATCGAAGGCGCCGGGCAGCCCACGTCTCGCGTCATGGGTGCTAGCCGACGCCCCATCGATGCTGGTCTGGATCATCCCGACTGCATCATGGGCCAGGAGCCGGAGGGAGGATGGAGAAACGGCGGCCAAGCTCGTGGATACGGTCACCCTGATGCCGAAGCGGCGTGCCGCATCCAGCAGTTGCTCCAGGTCAGGATGCAGCAGCGGCTCCCCCCCGGTGAAAAGGGCGTGCCTTATCCCCGCATCCCGGGCATCGCTCATGAGTGCCAGCCAGTCGCCGCGTGTCAGTTCGGCGGCCGTCGCTGGGAAGGCTTCGAGGATGCAGTGGTGACAGCGGAGCCCGCAGCGACGGGTGAGGATCAACTCTACGCTTTGGGGGGCAACGAGTGGCCGGTGATAGCCGTATCGCGCTACCGCCCGAGCAAGGGCATCGGCGGCACTGGCGGGGACGGTCCGGCGGAGACGTTCGAGAAGGCCTTCAGGCGGCGGTGCCTCGTTCAAATGCATCTCGTCCCCTCCTTCCTGGTTGAGGTCTCCCGGCCGGATGCCTGGCGGGGGGCCGCACCGACGGGAGTCCTGTGCGCGTACGGTACTACATAGCTGCCATCGAGAATGATCGCTTACTGGGAACAGATTCCACTATTAATTCTCTAATAGACCTCCCGCAGGGTCAAGTGAATCATGATGCTCTGCATTCGTCAGTTTTGTTCATAATAGGACAGCTGGATCCACGATTCGACACTTCTGAAGCATGGACGGACACGGCGGCCCGCGCCGCGACAGTAATCAAGATGTCAAGGCCGGTTCAGAGGGACTGCTGGAAGAAGGATGAAGACCGTATCGACCTGGGGGTTGGCACATGCTGGTTGAGCCTGACCGAATGAAACGTCACCGCCTGTTCGAATACGCGCCCAAGCCGCGGCGAGCGACCGCAATCCTGCCCCGGTATTCCCCGGCCAATATGCGGCGCATCGGCCCCACCCTAGCCTACCCCAGGCCCTCGCGCTGGAGCAGCGCCAGCACCCGTTCGGCGGCGTGGCAGCGTGCGGCCCGCCACTGCAGGTAGGCGTGGTCCAGGCGATGGCCGGCGGCCACGGCGCGGATGTCCTCGACGTCGAACTTGCCGCGCTCGCGACCGCGCTGCAGGATGGCCTTGAGCACCACGACGTCCTCGGGGGCGACGACCCACGCCGGCAGGCCGCCCACGAGGCGCAGCCGCCGCCGGCGCAGCATCTCGCGGTCCATGAAGAACGGCCGCGGGGTGCCGTCCACGACCGGGGTCACGTCGTCGCAGATGTCCACGCCGCGCCACTGGGCGTGGCGCATGCGCCCGAGCTCGCTCACCTTCTCGGTGACCGGGGCGCCGAGGCGCGCCGCCCAGCGCTCGAGGCGGCCCTTCTCGACGAGGACGTCGAGGTCGGTGGGGACGCGCCGGCTGCCGTAGACGGCGGCGGCGGCGCCCGAGAACACCGCCCACCGCGTCCCGCCCAGCCACAGTCGCAGTATGGCGCACGGCCGCCAGGCCGGGCGTGCGGGGCAGCCGGGGCGGCTGGCGCCGCGCGTTCCGCCATTGTCAGCGGGCATCGCCGGAAGCCCCCCTCGCCGCGCTCGTCGCACTCGCCCCACTTGCCGCACTCGCCCCACTCGCCGTACTCGCCCCGTTCGCCTCCGCCGCTGCCCCTCCAGCCTCCTCCGCCGCTGCTCCTCCACCCTCCTCCGCCACCGCCCCTCCAGCCTCTTCCGCCGCCCAGCGGCGCACCTCGTCCAGCACCGCCGCCGTGGCGCCGCCAGCCGCGTCGCGGCCAGCCGGCGCCGCCGCCCAGCCGAGGTCGCGCAGGCCCAGCTCCAGCGCCGCCAAGGCGGTGACGGCGTCGAGGGGGCCGAATGCGCCCAGGTGCCCGATGCGCAGCACGGTCGCGCGCGTCGGGCCGAGGCCGTTGGCGAACGTCACCCCGTAGCGCGCCGCGATGTGGGCCACCAGCGCTGCTGCGTCGAGCCCTGCCGCGTCAAGCCCCGCGGGGACGCGGACGGCGGTCATGCCGGCCGTGAGCGGGGCGCGCGTGAACAGGTCCAGCCCCAGGGCGGCCACCCCGGCGCGTACGGCGCGGGCGGCGGCGCGGGCGCGCGCCAGGCAGCGGTCGAGCCCGACCCGCCGCACCTCAAGGAGCGCCTCGCGCATGGCCACCACCAGCGACACCGGCGGCGTGCACAGGAGCTTCTGCGCCGCCAGGCGGTCGCGGCGCAATCGCAGGTCCCAGTAATATGTCCGCGGCGGGCGCGCCTCGATGCGCCGCCACGCGCGCGGGCCGATGGCCGCAAACGACAGGCCGGGCGGGCCCATGAGGCCCTTCTGCGCCGCGCCCACGGCCGCATCCACGCCCCAATCGTCGAACCTGAACTCGTCCGCCCCCAGGCTGCCCACGGCATCGGCAACCAGCAGCGCCCCGTGCTTCAGGCAAACGCGCGCCAGCGCGGCCACGTCCTGCAGCGCACCGGTGGATGTCTCGGCGTGGGTGCAGAACACGACCGCCCCCTCAGGGCCGCCGGCGAGGGCCTCGTCCACCCGCTCCGGCGCCAGCACCTCGCCCCAGGGCGCGTCGAGGGCGACGACGGTCGCGCCGTGGCGCTCGCACATGTCGGCCCAGCGCTCGCCGAACTTCCCGGCGCGCACGGCAATGGCCAGGTCGCCGGGCCCGACGAGGCTTGACACCACCGCCTCCATCGCCCCGGTGCCCGAGCAGCCCAGCGCCAGCACGTCGCCGGCGCAGCCGAAGGCCTGGCGCAGCCCGTCGAGCACCTCGCCCAGGCACGCCCGGTAGCCGGGGCTGTTGTGGTGCACCATCTCGCGCGCTCCGGCCAGCCGCGCCGCCTCAGGCAGCGCCGTCGGGCCGGGGGTGTAAAGGTAGCTGCGCACGGCCGCCCACCTCCTCAGCCGGGTAGGGGCGAAAGATCCAGGCGCAGCGCGCCGACGGCGGCGCGCGCCGCGTCGCGCGCGGCGTCGGGCGTGCTTCCGCGGGCCACGGCAAAGGCGGCCCGGTCGACGTAGGCCGCCGGCGGCAGCCGCAGCGCCATCCCCACCGGGGTGAGGTCGACCTCGCACACCCCGGAGATCGCCCGCGCCGCATCGACGCCCGCGAACCCGGCGATGACCCCCGCGGTCGCTGGGAACATGAAGCACAGGGACGCGCCGCCGGCCGCCGGGGCAACGGCGCCGGTCGCTGCGGCGGGACCACCAGCGGGCTCCCCGGCCGACGCCGCGGAAGAGGCCCCCAGCGCCAGCGCCACCGCGCCACCGACGATGTCGAGCCCCGTGGCCAGGCGATTCAATTGTGGTATGCGGTCGCCCTCGATGCGCGGCCCGGCCTCGATGACGCGCGGTCCGCCGCGGCCGAACTTGACCTCGACGAATGCCGCCGCCGACCCGACCCCCAGCGCGTCCAGGGCGCGCTCTGCCAGCGCCACCGCCGCGGTGCGCCGGGCGGGGTCAAGCCGGCTAGGCGCCACCAGGCATACCTTCTGGAAGAACGGCAGCGGACCCGTTTCCTTGTCGGTGACGGCGAGCGCGCGGACCTGGCCGCCGTCCGCGCAGATGGCCTGGACGCTCACCTCGGGCCCGTCCAGGTACTCCTCGACCAGGAAGCCGCTGGCCTCGCGCGCACCGGGGCTTTCCAGCAGCAGCCCGGTGGCGGCCGGAAGCTCAGCGGGGTCGCGCGCCAGCACGACGCCGGCCGAGCCGGTGCCGCGCTGGGCCTTGAGCACGCACGGGTAGCCGACCCGCGCCGCGGCCGCGGCGATGCCCGCGCTCTTGCGCGTAACCTCGAAGCGCGGCACGGGGACGCGGCATGATGCCAGGTGACGCCGCTGCGCGGGCTTGTCCAGGCACAGGGCGGCGGCGCGGGCGGTCGGGCCGGGCAGCCCCAGGGCGGCGGTCAGCGCGGCAACCAGCGGCAGGGCCTTCTCGATGTAGGTGAACACGCCGGCCACGTGGCGGCGCCGCGCGGCGGTCAGGGCGATCCGCAGCCCCGCCGCGCCGAGGTCAGGCAGGGGCAGGTGGGCGTCGACGAGCGGCGTCTGCCAGGTGGGCGCTTCGACGGAGGCGTAGACCAGGCCCCGCCCGGCGGCGCGCATCTCCTCAATGATGTAGCGGCGGTATCGTTCCTCGCCGCTCTCCACGACCATGAGCGGCCCCGCCGCCCCTGCCGGTCCTGCCGACCGCACCGCCACCCCTCCCCCCAAACCTGGACCACGGGGGACGCGCCCGCTGGCCGTCCCCCGCTTCTAGTGCTTCTGGTGCCGGGTGAGGGACTTGAACCCCCAAGGGCTTTCGCCCACGGCCCGCATACGCGAGTCCGCGTGTATGCCAGTTCCACCACCCCGGCACTTTTACAATTACGCCAAGCCGGGCCGCTGATCCTGCCTGTAGGTCCGATCCTGCCCTCAGTGGAACTCGAATGTCCCCAGCCGCCGCGCGCGCCAGGCGAGGACGGCGAAGGTCAGGTAGCCCAGGAGCATGAACAGCGCGCCGTTGGCCGCTTCGCGCCCCGCCAGGAGCCAGACCCCCGCACCGCCGGCGCCGCCGATGACCGCGCGCACGGCCTCAAGCCCGTTGGTGAGCGGGAGCCAGCGGGCGATCGCCTCAAGCCACGGCGGCAGCGCGCCCAGGGGCACATTGACCCCGCACAGTATCAGCAGCAGGTAGCACGCGGTGTTGGAGATGAACACGTCGGCCCGCGTCACCAGCGACACGCAGCCCAGGAGCAGCCCCAGGCCGGTCAGCGAGCAGCACACGAGAAGGCACAGCGGGATGGCCAGGACGACGCCCCGGCCGCCCGCAAAGCCCAGCATCGGCCCCACCAGGCCGAAGGCGAGGACGCAGCTCAAGAACCCCTGGGCGACGTAGAAGGCGCACCGCCCCAGAAGCGTCAGCAGGTGCGGCGCGGGGGACGCCAGGACCACGGGCAGGGTGCCGGTGGCGCGCTCGTGCGCCAAAAGCCCCACCAGCAGGCCCACCGACGGGAAGGCGGCCACGCCCACGGCGTTGCCCACAAACGCGAAGCGGGCCAGCTCCGGGCCGCCGGCGCAGCGCGCCAGGAGCACGAAGAACAGGGTCTGGAAGATGACCCGCGGCACCCAGCTCAGGAAGTACCACAGGGGCGTGTACTGGGCGGAGAAGACGCGCGTGCCGACCATGACGCTGACGCCAAGAACCCGCCAGCGCAGCGCCAGGGCATCGCCAAGCCACGTCAAGGTCCGTGAGGCACGCACGTCAGAACACCCCCAGGCTGCCCGCGCGCCGCACCCGCGCGTGCACCGACGCGTACAGCGCTCGCGCCACGAGCAGGTACAGCGCGGCCAGGCCGGCCTGCGCCGCCAGCGCCACGGCCACGCCGCGCGCGTCGCCGGCCGCCGCCGCCTCCAGCCCGGCCATGGCCCACGTCGGGGCCAGGATGTAGGATAGCGGCCGCGTCCACGCCGGCAGGATGCTGAGTGGAAACATGAGGCCGGACAGGATGTACACCGGGTAGTTGCACACCTCGGCCAGCCGGCCGGCGGCGCGCGACAGGACGAACGCGTTGGCGATGAGCAGGCCCAGGCACGACACGGCGATTACGGTCATGGCCGCCGTCGCGCTGAAGAGCACCGGCGCCGCGATGTGCGGCAGAAACCCGAGCGCCAGCCACGACCACAGCAGGGCCACGACGAGCGCCCCGCCGGCAAGACAGGCATCGGCCAGCACCTTGCTGAAGACCTGCACCAAAAGCGGCACCGGCGCCACAAACGCCAGCTCCAGCGTGCCCTCGCGCCGCTCGCTCTCCACCACGTAGCCGGTCGACCACAGGCTGCAGTTCCACAGGCCCACCAGGCCGGCGCCGATGACCGAGCGGCCGAGGAGCTCCTCGCGCCCGGTGAAGTGCAGGGATAAGTACGCCAAGGTCGTGAATATCACCGGCTGCAGGCCGAGCGTGAACCAGAACGCGTGCGACACGAGGGCGTTCTTGACCTGGGCGAGGAACGCCGCCGCCGCCGCGCGCAGGGTTGAACTCATCGCCGATCACCCCCGCCCTCGCCCGCCGCCGCGTCCGCCGCATCGCCAGCCGCGCCGCCCGCCGCCGCGTCCGCCGCATTGCCAGCCGCGCCGCCCGCCGCCGCGTCCGCCGCATTGCCAGCCGCGGCTGGCTGCCGGCGCACGATGCGCAGGTAGGCGTCCTCCAGCGTCGGCTCGTGCGTCTCAACGTGGGTCACGGCCAGCCCGGACAGGGCGGCCATGACGTCGGGCATGACCGCCAGCCCGCGCCGCGACCGCACCAGCGCCCGCACGGCGCCACCCGGCGCCGGCTGCTCGCCCGCGCCGCGCCCCTCGCCCGCGCCGCGCCCCTCGCCCGCGCCGCGCGCCCCACCCGCGCGGCCCACCTCGCCGGCGCGGCACAGCTCAACGTCAATGACGCCGGGGATGCGCCCCAGGCCCTCGAGCCGCTCCGGCGGCAGCTCCGGCGCCTCGATGGCGATCGTCGCCGGGTCGCCCCACATCTCCTTCAGCCTGGCGGGCGTGGCCACGGCCTGCAACCGGCCGCGGTCGACGACCGCCACCCGGTCGCACAGCCTCTCGGCCTCGTTCAGGTAGTGCGTCGTCAGGAACACCGTCTTCTCCTGCGCCCTGAGCCCGGCGATGAACTGGCGCAGCTCGGCGGCGATCGCCGGGTCAAGCCCGATCGTCGGCTCGTCCATGAACACCACCGGCGGGTCGTGGATGATGCCGCGGGCGATGTGCAGGCGCTGCTTCATGCCGCGCGAGTAGGTCTCGACGCGGTCGTCAGCGCGGTCGGCAAGGCCCAGCATGTCGATGAGCTCGCCGATGCGGCGGCGCGAGACGCGGGGCGGCATGCGGTAGAGCTCGGCGAAGTAGCGCAGGTTGTCGCGGCCGCTGAGCCGCCAGTACAGGCCGCGCTCGCCGCCGAACACGATGCCGATGCGCGGCCGCACCTGGGCCGCCTGGCGCGCGACGTCGTAGCCCAAAACCGCCGCCCGGCCGGCGGTCGGCAGGAGGATGGTGACCATGATCTTGACCATCGTCGTCTTGCCGGCGCCGTTGGGGCCCAGAAGACCGAACGTCTCGCCCGGCGCGACCTCAAGCTCGACGCCGTCCAGGGCGACCACGGGCAGGCTCCTGGTGAAGAACCCCCCGCGCTGGGACACATACACGCGCCTGAGCCCGTGGGCCTCGATGGCCGGGACGGTCACCGCCCGTCACCCCCTCCCACGACCAGCTCGCGGACCCGGAACGCCGGGCTGCCGCAGCACTCGCGCTTCTCGGCCAGCTTGGGCACAAACGTCAGGTCGCCGGCCACGGCGTCGATGTCCCAGAGCAGGTCGAAGAGGTTGCCGGCCACGGCGACCCCGCGTACCGCGCCGGCCGGGCGGCCGTCGCGCACGAGGTAGCCGGAGGCGCCGACCGAGAACTGGCCGGTGACGGGGTTGGCGTTGTGCGCCCCCTGCACGCGCAGGACGTGCAGCCCGTCGCCGGTGGCGCGGTCGAGGTCGTCGGCCGACCCAGCGCCCGCGGCGAAGAAGATGTTGGTCGGGCGCAGCTCGGGCTGAAGGCGCCACGTGCGCCGCCAGCCGTTGCCCGTCGAGCGGCGGCCGGCGGCGCGCGCCTCGTACTCGTTGTAGAGGAAGCCGTTGAGCCGCCCGGCCTCGATGAGCGCCGTGCGCTGCGCCGGTACGCCCTCGTCGTCGAAGGGCGCCGCGGCTGGCCCGCCCAGAAAGCCCAGGTCGTCGATGACCGTCACCAGCGGCGACGCGACGACCGCGCCGGCGCAGCCGGCGAGGCGCGACCGGCCTTTGCGCACGGCGTCGCCGCCCAGGGCCGGCGCGAGCATCTTGAGGAGGTCGGCGCCGGCCTCGGCCTCGAATATCACGGGCATGCGCCGCGACGGCACGCGACAGCCCCCCTGCTGCACGATGGCGCGGCGGCAGGCGCGCGCCACCAGGCCGTCAAGGTCCAGGCCGGCGGGGCCGCGGGCCCACGTCGAGGCGACGCCCGACGCCGCCGCGTCGCCTGATCCGGCCTTCACCACCAGGTACAAGGCGCACGTCGTCGCCCGGTAGCGCGCCCGCAGGCCGGCGCTGTTGTGGATGGCCACGTCGAGCCGGCGCTCGGCGTAGACCGCCTCGTCGACCAGGGTGATCGCCGGGTCAAGGCGCAGCGCGCGGCGCTCGGCGTCCAGGCACAGCGCGACCTTGTCGTCGAGCGCGGCCGCCCCCAGGGCGGGGTTGCCAGGGCGCGGGCCGCCAGGGCCTGGGTCGTCAAGGCGCGGGTCGACAAGCCCCGGCAGCGGCGGGGCGCTGGCGGGGTCGGGAAGGCGGCGCCACGCGTCGGCGCTGGCGCAGGCGGCGTTGGCCACGGCCTCGGCGGCGAGCGCGCGCGTCGTGGGCGGTGCGGCCGCGGCGGGCAGCGGGGCGTAGGCGCAACCGGCGCGGTCCCCGTGGAACGCGCGCAGCGCCACGCCGCCCTCGGCCGCCAGGCGGACGCGGTCGGCGCGGCCCCCGTGGGCGCGCACCTCCAGGAAGCGCGACCACGTCGCGTACGCCTCGGCCTGCCCGGCGCCGCGTCGCAGCGCCTCGTCAACCGCCGCCGCCAGGGCGTCCTCGTCGATCACAGGCGCGTCCCCCCCACCACCAGCTCGCTGACGCGCAGGGTCGGGCACCCCACGCCCACGGGAACGTACTGTCCATACTTCTCGCAGAGCCCGGGCGCAAAGGCCAGGTCGCCGGCCACCATGTCGATGTTGCGCAGCACGCGCGGGCCGTTGCCGGCCAGGGTCGCCTCGTAGACGGGCGCCGTCACGCGGCCGTCCTCGATCAGGTAGCCCTCGGAGACGGCGAACACGAAGTCACCGCTCACCTCGTCGGCCTCGCCCCCGGCGACAAAGCACGCGTAGAGCCCGCGCCGCGTGGCGGCGATGACCTCCTCGGGCGCCGCCGGGCCGGGCAGGAGCACGGTGTTGGACATGCGCGGCAGGGCCAGCGAGCGGTACGAGTCGCGCCGGCCGTTGCCCGTCGAGCCCTGCCCCAGCCTGGCGCCGAAGCGGCGGTCGCACAGGTACGACTCAAGGCGGCCCCCGGCGATGATCGTCGTGGGCCGCGCCGGCACGCCCTCGTCGTCGCAGGTGTACGAGCCAAAGAGGCCCGGGAGGGTCGGGTCGTCGCACGCGGTTACCACGGGCGATGCGACCGGGTCGCCGCGCCGCCCGGCGTATATCGACGTGCCGCGGCCGACGAGGTCCGCCTCCAGCCCGTGCATGCACGCCTCGTGCAGCAGGACGCCGCCGCGGCCGCCGGCGATGACCACCGGCATCACGCCCGCCGGGGCGGGGACGGCGTCAAGCATCACGACCGCCCGGCGCGCCGCCTCCCTGGCGACGGCCAGGAAGTCGAGGCGCCGCCACGGCGATTCCCCGCCGCTGGCGCTGCCCATGGCCACGCCCGTGCGCAGGACCCCGCCGCGCCGCGCGGCGCAGCGCACCTTGACGTACGCGCCGGCGCGCCGGTCCGCGCCGCGGCGCCCGTCGGCAGCGAACACCGCCACGTGCTGGTCGAAGTCGCGGTAGTCGAGGTCCACCTGGACGATGGCCGGGTCGCTGGCGCGGGCGGCGGCCTCGGCGGCGGTGAGCGCGGCCACCAGCGCGGCGCGGTCGGCCGCGACGCCACCGTGCCCATCGCCCCCAGCACCCGCGCCCGCATCGCCACCAGCGTCCCCAGCCGCGCCGCCAGCCCCACCGTCATCATCAGCCGCGCGACCAGTGCCGGCGGCGGGAACCTGGACGGCGACTTGCGGGGCCTTGCGGGCCCGCGCGCCGTTCGCCCCGCCCGAGGCGGCGACCGCCTTGGCCGTGGCCGCCGCCGCCAGCAGGGCCTCCGGGCGGTCCGGTCCGTGGGCGTAGCCCACCGCCCCCGCGACCTCGGCCAGGATGCCCGCCCCGGCCTCCCACCCCGACTGGACGACCTCGGCGCGTCCGGCGTCGATGAGCACCACCGTGCGCCGCTGGCGCTCGATGAACGCCTCGCCGTAATCGACCCGCCCCAGCGCCTCAAGCGCGCGCCGGGCCTCAGCCTCGCCGATCACCCCGCCCCACCCCCCAGAGCACCCTCCGGCGGCGCGACCCACAGGTTGCGGCTGGCGCAGTAAACCGCCCCGCCAGCGACGGCGTAGGCGCGCAGCCAGTAATGATGCGGGCTCACCCCGTCCGGGAACGAAACCGTGAACTCAAACGCGGCCTCATCCCCGTGCGCGGCCTCGCCGCCGCCGGGGAGGGCGAACGCACCGCGGTCGGGCCGGCACTGGACCCCGTGCCGCGCCTCGTCGGCCACGCACATGCCCACGACGCCCGCAACCGCCCCCGCGACCGGCCCCGCCACTCCCGCACCCGCGCCCACACCCGCTCCCGCCCCCGGCGCCGCGACGACCAGCCGCTGCTCCAGCGCCTGGCCGGGCCTGGCCCGGTCCGGCCCGAAGAAGCGCAGCGCCAGCGGCGGCGCCGCCCCGCCCGCCTGCTGGTCAAGGTACACGCCGCAGGTCGAGCACATGTAGCAGGTGCGGCGCAGCCCGCCGAACACGGCGTGGTCGAGGCGGTACACGTAGACCAGGTCGCCGCAGTACGGACAGGGTTCGCCGTGAACGTCGCGCCCGGTCATGACCATCCCGCCGCGGTACGCCTCGGCGAAGTGATAGACGCGGGCGCGCGTGACCGCCAGCAGGTGGTCGAGGACCAGTTCCTGGGCGCGGCCGACCAGCTCAAAGAGCCGCCCGGCCTGGCGCCGCGCCGCCGCCTGGCAGTCGATGTCGTACTCGAACCCGTGCAGGGACGAGGCGAACGCGGTGGCGCTCGACTCCGCCTCGGCCAGCAGGCTCTTGAACTTGGGGGCGTTGATGTTGATGCGCCCGAGCTTGGCCAGCTCGTCGATGGCCGCCGCGGTCTGGCGCCACGCCGCGCGCTCGGCGCGGGCCCCGCCGTCAAGCCGCACGCGCAGCACCGGGTCGCGGAAGCGCGTCCAGGTGAGGGCGCGTATCTCGACCGCGTCCGGGGCGGCCGGGGACACGATGCAGTACACCGGGGCGCCCTTGCCGTCACCGCAGCGGCCGCTGAACTTCAGGTCGCCAGCGGCAAGCAGCCCCGCCAGGGCGGCATCGGCGATGGTCGCCGTGACCAGGGGGCCCTCGCCGACGGCGATGTCCGCCGCGCACGGGATCGACGGCGCGACGGGTGGCGATGCGACGCGCGGCGAGGCGACGGGCGGCGATGCGGCAGCAGCTGCGGCGGCAGCCGTAGGCAGGCGCAGCTCGGGGTCGCCCAGAAGCACCATGCTCGGGATGTCGATGCCCGTCTGCGCCGTGGCCTGGTTCGTTTTCAGCGTCGCCTCGCCCACCGACAGGCCGGCGCGCACGAGGTGCGTGAACAGGATGCTCTGGAACTCGCGCCCGTCGGTCATCAGCGGGCTGCCCACGACCGCCGCCGGCCAGCCGTCCAGGAACGCCGCCGTCAGCGTGTAGTCGAGGTCGAATATCGCCCGGTCGAGCTTGCACGTCATGCACGAGTTCAGGAAGACGCAGGCGGCGCGCACGTCCCACGCCGGCACCGACTCGCCGGCGCGGTAGCACGGGACGCCGTAGGCGCAGCAGGGCAGATGGGCGTCAGCCGCGTCGCCGGGGGCGCTGTCGCCCGCGGCAGAGGCGGCAGCGGCGCCCGCGCGCGCCGCTTGCGCCGCCCGCGGCCCCGCGTCGCACAGGGCCGGGGACATGCCGCAGATGCCGCCCCCCGTTATGTACAGGACGTCGTCGCGCGCGTGGCCGACGAAGCTGAGGATGCCGAGCGGTCCGGCGGCCCCCGCCTGGTTCAACCGGTCGAGGCTGGCCTGGGGCTTTGTGGCCACCGTCAGCCCGGCGGCCTCGGCCCCCAGGTCGCGCAGCTCTGTGCGCAGCAGCACCACGTCGCGCGGCGGGCGCCGGGCGGAGTACGCCGCCGCCCTGACCACCAGGGCCGAGGCGGCCGCCGGGTCGCGCGCGGTCAGGAAGCCGTGCGGCACCGCCGTCCACGGCCGGGCGCGGTCCTCAAGACCGCACAGCCGCGCCGCCTCCAGCAGCACGCGCGCGTCAAGCTCCCGCGGTGAGGCGGCGAAGGTCAGGCTCGCCGGCCTGTCCGCGTCAGCCCGGTCGCCGAGGGCCTCGGCGGCGGCGGCGAGCATCGCCGTCGCGTCGCGAGCCAGGACGAAGCGCGCGCCGCGCAGGGCCGCCAGCAGCTGCGCCGGCGGGGCCCACGGGCCGTCGACCGCGAACACCACGGGCGCGCCCGGCCGCCCCCCGCCGCCGCACGCCGTGTCACGCGCCGGGATGCGCGCAGGGTCACGCGCCGCCCCACGTGCCGCGCCGCTGCCACAGTAATCGGAGACCTCCAGGCCGAGGCCGTCCCGTAGCACGCCCAGCGCGCGCCGGCCGGGGTCAAGCACGGGCAGCGGCCCGCCCGCCGCCGCCTGGGGGATCAGCCGCGCGTACTCCCCGAGGCTCTTGACGACGACCACGCCCAATCCGGAGCCGCCCAATCCACTGCCGGTCAATGCGCATCGCCACCTCCGGCTCAGGGTCACTCGACCTCCAGGCGCACCGCCCGCGCCGCCTCATCCAGCATGTGGTGCACGGCGCCGGCGGCGGCGCCCACGGCCAGGACGTGCCCCGCGTAAAGGTAATACTGCGACCGCGGCAGCCGGTCGGACGGTGCGGTCACCTCCGCGCCGGGGGCGAAGTAGCACTCCGCCTCGACCACGCCCGGCCACGCGCGCACCTCGTCCAGGCCCGCCGCCCGGCGCAACACCCCACTCCTGGGGAACAGGAGAAAACGGATGCCGGCCGCCGCCACGGCCGACGGGACCTCCGCCGCCGGTTCGCCCAGGTGCGCCCGCAGCACCATCTCGCCCATGTCGGCGCCGCGCGAGAGCCGGACCAGGTCGGGGATGCGGTTGCCCCCCGGCCGCGCCGCGGCCTCGACCAGCCGCGGGCCGTCCGGGCCGAGGCGCATCTCGACGTGCGCGGCGCCGACGTCGATGCCCAGCGCATCCAGCGTCAGGACCGCCAGGCGGCGCACCTCGTCCTGCAGCGGCACCGGGTGCTGTGACGGGGTGACGTGCTCCAGCTCCATGAAGGCCGGGCCAGTCATGGGCAGCGGCTTGTCGGTGATCGACAGCAGGTGCGTGCGCCCGGCCGCGCGCACCAGCTCGACGCTGAGCTCGGCGCCCGCGACGTACTCCTCCACCAGCACCTGCGACGTGCCGAACTTCGCCTGGCACACCGCGGCGACCTCCAGGTACGCCGCCCCCGCCGCCAACGGGTCGTCGGCGCGCACCACCGACAGGCTCGCCCAGCCGGCGCGGGGCTTGACGACCACCGGACCGCCGACGTCGGCGGCGGCCCGGCGCGCGTCCGCCCCTGAGCCCACCAGGAAGAAGCGCGGCTGGGGCAGGCCCGCCGCGGCCAGTCGCTGGCGCATGAGGAGCTTGTCGCGCGCCGCGCGCGCCGCCTCGGCGGACAGCGCCGGCACGCCCAGGGAGCGGCCGACCGCGGCTCCCAGCTCAACGTAGCGCTCCAGGAACGCGATGACGGCGGCCACGGGGTGGCACGCCGCGCACGCCGCGGCGTACGCCCGCGCCTGCGCCAGCACCGCGGCCGCGTCCTCGCCGGCGCGGGGCAGGACATCATCTACCAGCTCGCGCTCCCACGTCACCGGCTCCCTCTTCAGCAGGGCCACGCGCAACCCGAGGCGCCGCGCCGCCAGGAACAAGAAGCGCTTCTCGTCAGACTTGCTCTCCACGAACAGGACCGTCCGCGCGCCGCCAGCCCCTCTAGCCATCGCCACCCGTCCCTTGCCCACCGGCGCCCGCCGCCTGGCCCCCACCATCCGCCCCTTGCCCGCCCTGCCGCAGGGCTGCGTACTCCTCGCGTAGGATGCCGAAGAACACCGTGTCTACGTAGCGGCCGGCGACGAGGTTGGTGGCCCGGATCAGGCCTTCGTGGACGAAGCCGCAGCGCTCGAAGGCGCGCAGGCCGCGCTCGTTGTACGCGAAAACCCCCGCGCGCACCTTGTGGGCGCCGGCGCGGTCGAACAAGCAGTCAAGGCAGGCGCGGATGGCGTCGCTACCGTAGTGCCGGCCCCACTTCGACTGCTCGCCGATCATGATCCCCAGGCTCCACACCCCGGCTTTGCGGTCGCGGCACTCCCAGTGCGCGTAACCGATGAGCTCGCCCGTCTCATCGCACACGCCGAGGCGGGTGAAGCCCGCCGGCGGCGCCGCGTCCGCCGGCCCCTCACCGTAGTCCGCCAGCCGGGCCGCCGCGCTCTCGGCGATCATGCGCGCCACATCGGCCCGCGAGGCGGCGCCGTCGAGCCGGGCCTCGGCGAGGTACATGACTTCGGGGTCGTTGAACCACCGATAGAGCCGGTCGGCGTCCGCCGGCCCGAGCCGGCGCAGCGTCACCCGACCGTAGCCCAGCACTGCCCTCACCCCCGCCGTCGCCCCTGGTTCCCCCGTCCCTACCCGGCGGTCACGTGCTCCCCCGCCCGCGTCCCCGCGCGCGCCGCAGTGAGCGCATCCTGGTCCGCCCCCCGCGCCCGGCGCCGCTCCCCGGCCTTCACCACGTCGTCGATGGCCACGACCTCGGCCAGCAGGAGGCGCACCTCGTCGGGCGTTATGGATATCGCGCCGTCGCAGGGGGCGCGGTCCGGGTCATCGTGGACCTCCAGGAACAGCCCATCCACCCCGGCGGCGACGGCGGCCCGCGCCAGGTACGGCACCATGTCGCGCCGCCCGGCCGAGTGCGTCTTGGCGCCGCCCGGTATCTGCACCGGGTGCGAGCCGTCGAACACGACCGGGAAGCCGAGCCGGCGCATGATGGGGAGCGCCCGCATGTCAACGACGAGGTTCCCGTAGCCGAAGGTCGTGCCGCGCTCGGTGAGGATGACGCGGTCGTTTCCAGTGCTTCTAACCTTCTCCGCCGCCGCTTCCATCTCCTCCGGGGCCATGTACTGGCCCTTTTTTATCTCCACCGGCTTGCCGGTGCGGCCGCAGGCGACGATGATGTCCGTCTGGCGGGCGAGGAAGGCGGGGATGCGCAGCACGTCGAGGACCTCGGCCGCCGCCGCGACCTGCGTCACGCAGTGGACGTCAGACAGCACGGGCACCCGCGCCTGGCGCTTCACGGCGGCGAGGATGTCAAGCCCGCGCGCGATGCCCGGCCCGCGGTACGACCTGACCGAGGAGCGCTGCGCCTTGTCGTATGACGCCTTGAATATGTATGCAACACCATACTCGCTGCAGGCTTCCCGCAGGCGGCCGGCCATGTCTACCGCGTGCGTCTCGCTCTCGATCACGCACGGGCCGCCGATGAATACGAGGCGGGAGCCGCCGCCCAGGACCACGCCGCCCCCGATCGTGACCGCCCTTGTCATTTCCTGGCACCTCCCGCGCGCCCGGGCGGACGCGGCCTGTCCAGAGCCGCTTTGTCCTGCCCTGTGGACGCCTACTGTAGAGTTACAGCTTCCGACCCCATAATCCTCCATCGCCGGCTGTATAATGACACTATGCGTCACCGGTCCCGCCAGCGGCGAGCCGCGGTGGAACCAGCATCCCCTGGACTTTGCCGGGCTTTTCGGGTTCACGCCGGCGGCGTGCTGGCCGTTCCGGGCGTAGACCAAGGGCAAGCTCGAGCGCACGATCAGATGCATCAGGACGGGTTTCTGGCCAGGTGCTTTGGCGACTTCACGGACCTGAACTGGCAGGCACAGGGCTTTGGCGACTGAGGGGAAGTCTTCGGCGACTAGGCCATCGCCACGGCCATGCTGGATCGGCTGCTGGGCCATGCGCACGTCATCAACATCCGCGGCGGCAGCTACCGGCTCCGGGAGAAGCGCCGGGCGGGCCTGTTCGGCGGCCCACGCGGGCAGTGGGACTCTGACTGCTGAGAGGGGCGGGGCAAGGCTGAACCGGCTCTGGCAGGAGCCTGTGTCCCGCCTACTTCATCAGTCTTCGGCCGCGGAGAGGAGAAGGACGGTTAATGCCGAGGGGGCCCGGAGAGATGTGGACTGCGCACGTGGAGCGAGGGACTTGGGCGACGGGCAAGCCACACAGGAGGCCCCGCCTAAGCGATGTCCGAGGCGGCCGTCCCAAGCGGGGGATGGAACACCGTCGGGCTCAAGCACTCTCACTTACTGTCTGCGATTACCCCTCCGGTTCTTTGGGTCAAGTCCTTTCAAGGCCTCTTCAATGAGACTCCAGCCGCGGTCCTGCTGGTAGGACTGGGCCACTTCCTGGAGGAACGACTGCAACTGCTCTGGCCCGCGTACCAGTCCCTGGGTCATTGCAGTCAAAGTCTCGAGAGAGCGCGGGGCATCGCCGTGCCCAATTGCCTGAACGATCAACAAGCCTGCGGCTACCAGCCTGGCGCCCTCAGTTCGGCGTCCAACTTTCTCAGCCAAGCAACCCAGCTGATGAAGGCTCGCAGCCTCACCGGCGCGGTTGCCTATCTCTTGGCTGATCTTCAACGACTTCTCGAAGTTCTTGCGCGCCCCTGCATAGTCGCCCTCGGCGAGGTCAAGCGAGGCCAGCTGGTGCCAAGTCGCCGCCTCGCCGGCGCGGTTGCCTATCGCCTGCTGGATCTTCAACGACCTCTCGAACTTCTCGCGCGCCCCCGCGTAGTCGCTCTGCTCGAGGTCAATCGAGGCTAGGTTATGCCAGGTCGCTGCCTCACCGGCGCGGTCGCCCATCTCCTGCTTGGTCTTCAACGACCTCTCGAACTCCTCGCGCGCCCCCGCGTAGTCGCCCCGATGAACGTCAATCGTGGCCAGCTGGTGCCAGGTCGCCGCCTCGCCGGCGCGGTTGCCTATCGCCTGCTGGATCTTCAACGACCCCTCGAACTTCTCGCGCGCCCCCGCATAGTCGCCCTGAGCGAGGTCAATCGAGGCCAGCTGGTGCCAAGTCGCCGCCTCGCCGGCGCGGTTGCCTATCGCCTGCTGGATCTTCAACGACCTCTCGAACTTCTCGCGCGACGCCGCGTAGTCGCCCC
>Ga0315295_10000559_pt1 | contig 32182 bp, 26 predicted proteins | sample YL17G14_0_MG_FD_204453 | JGI IMG/M metagenome (GOLD analysis project Ga0315295, IMG submission 204453) | Sediment microbial communities from Yellowstone Lake, YNP, Wyoming, USA - YL17G14_0 | ecosystem: Environmental > Aquatic > Freshwater > Lake > Sediment | place: USA: Wyoming | collected... | reverse complement strand
CAAATGACCAACTCAGAAATCTGTAAAGTCTTCAGAGACATCGCCGACCTCCTTGATATAAAGGGGGAAAATCCCTTTAAGGTCAGGGCTTACCGGCGCGTGGTCAGTTCCATCGAAGAGCTTACCGTGCCGGTATCCCAGCTTGCCCTCGAAAACCGGCTTGATGAAATCCCCGGTGCGGGTGAGGCAATCAAGAAAAAGCTTATCGAGCTTGTGAATACTGGTCATCTTGAGTATTACGAAAAACTGAAGGCTGAGTTCCCGGACGGCGTCATGGAACTTTTAGCTGTCCCCGGCGTGGGCCCCAAGACGGCGGAAATGCTGGTAAAAGATATGCAAATAACATCGGTGGACGCGCTTGAGGCGGCGCTCGAAGCGGGCAAGGATTTACCCCATATCGGTGATAAAACGAGGGAAAAGATACTTGAGGGTATCCGGGAAATGAAAAGCGCCGGGAGGGCAAAAAGTTAATGGCGGAAATCCAGCTTAATAACGTTCCCATCATTAACGCCACTCCACCGGCGGTTGAGCACCTGAAATCTGAGCTCGCCGCCGGCAAGCACTGGTTTTTAGCCCTGCTTGAAGCCATCGGCCTGTGGGAAATACCGGCTGAGGTTTATAACGGGCGCACCTACTGCTATCTCATCGCCGATGAAGCCTTCGACTGGCTGCTTTTAGCGCAGCGCCTCTGCGAATCAATCGATGGCCTCATACCACAAGAGGAGAAGGACAATTTAATCTTTCACGGCAAGCCGCCCATCGAGGTTTCGCCGGATGAGTTCAAGAACTACATCGGCGTGCTCAAATACCAGCAGTACCTGAACTATTTCTACGGCATCACGGTGGAAGAAGCCCTCATCCAGGCGGTTAGAGACGAGGTGCGCAAAGAGCGCCGCGTCTTCGGCTACCGCGAGGAAGAAGACCATGACAGCGAGGTCTTCCCGCGCATATACGGCGTAGGCCGGATGGAGCTTCTAAGGGAATTCCGCAGCGAGAGGGGCCATCCGCAGCAGCGCTCAATCTCTCTTACCGAGCTAAAAGAGTTCACCTACTGGCTTTTCAAGTACCGTGTGAGCCGGTGCGACCGGGCAAGGGTGGCGAGTGATACCAAGAAGGGATTACGACGCCTTAACGCTTCCGGCTATCCAGACAAATTCGGTACGAAGCGGCAGAAGGTTTACGCCGCTTCGGTTATGAAGTCGGCGGAGTAACCGGAATTCAATACGGAAATTGAATGAGAAAATACGTTGTTTTTGGCACGGTGTGTCTGGGGTTGTTACTGACCTCCACCTCCAATTCAATGGCTTCAGTTGCCCTGTCAACGCTTATTACTGACCTCGACACCACCCTGGTGCTGGCAGGCTGGGTGCTTTCCGGCTTTTCGCTGGTTCATACCGTCGCCATGCCGCTCGCGGGCAAGATAAGCGATATGCTGGGACGGAAGCGAACATTTATCGCCTACACCGTGCTTTTTATCGCCGGCTCGGTACTCTGCGCCCTTTCCCCCGACATTTACTGGCTGATTGGCGCTAGAATCATCCAGGCGCTGGGCGGTGCCGGTATTATGCCCTGTGCCTCCGGAATTGTGAGCGACGAGTTCCCTGAGGACTGGCCGCGCTATATCGGTCTCTTTTCCAGCGTCTTCCCCATCGGGATGATAATCGGCCCCAACATCGGCGGCTGGATAGTCCAAGAGTTCGGCTGGCGATATATGTTCTGGTTTAACGTCCCGTTCGGCGTGGTTGTTCTGCTGACTTCTATTTTCCTGTTACCCAAGAGAGAAAATAAGAACGCCCACACGAGTATTGACTTTGTCGGGACCGGTTTGCTTTTTGGTTCTATATTCTCTCTGATGCTCGGCCTCACCCAGCTTGGAACCGAGGAGGGGGGAGTACCCTGGCTGCTCGTCGTCGCCCTCTTTACACTGGCAATCGGCCTATTTATTCCCTTTTTACGCTGGGAAAGGCGCGTTAAAGAGCCGGTTATTGATTTGACACTCCTGGGCAGCGGGCCATTCTTAGCCGCCAACGTGTATAACCTTCTTTACGGTATCGGCGGACTGGGTGTCCTTTCCCTGATTCCCCTGTACGCTGTGTCCGTATATAAAATGTCCGTCCTGGAAAGTGGGATACTTCTCACGCCGCGTTCCATCGGCATGATTGTTGCTTCGGGGATAACCAGCTTCGCCATGACGAGGTGGGGCTATTTCAAGCCCATCATGGCCGGTACTTTGCTGCTCATTCTCGGTCTCTTTTTACTATCCCTGCAATCACCGGGATTTGAATTTCTGGGGATGCGTATCGATGGGGTGGTGCTGCTTTTCATCGTCGTCGGGATTTGCGGCCTGGGAGCCGGCATCGCCACGCCCGCCTCGAGCAATGCCTGCATCGAGCTCATGCCCGACAAGGTCGCGACCATCACCGGGCTCCGGGGGATGTTCCGCTCGCTTGGCAGCGCCATGGGCGTCAGCCTTGCCACCATTGTTCTGAACAACATCGAAGATGTTAGGCAGGCGTGGTACGTGGTCTATGTCGGGGCGGTGGTAATAACGCTTCTCGCCGTACCGGCGATATTTGGAATGCCCGCCTCGGCAAATTCCAGTAGTACTCATGAGCATTCTTCACATTGATAGCGGATTCTGCCCGAATTTAATTTGTTAAGGTTCCCTCTCCCTTGATGGGCTTCGCCGTGGTTCCACTGAGTCACCACGAAGTGAGTTCAGCCGAACGGAGAGGGAAGGTAAACAATCTGTCATTGCGAGCGAAGCGAAGCAAACCGTTCCTCGTCAATCATTCGGAGATTGCCACGTCGTTCCGATTCAATCAAGATTGAATTGGAACTCCTCGCAATGACAGAATTTACCTCATCCTAACTTTCCAAGCTCCTGCTTCAACCTTGCCACTTTGTCCGTAAGCGTGGCGAGCTTTTCTTTTTCCTTGTTTACCACGGCGGCGGGCGCTTTTGTTAAAAATGCCTGGTCGGCAAGCCTCACTCCAAGCCGGTCTTTTTCCGCCTCGGCGCCGCTTATCTCTTTCGTCAATCTCTCTTTTTCCGCCTGCATATCAACCATGCTTTCCATGGGGATAACGACATCCGCATCCTTGAGCACAAGCACCAGAGCGTTCTTCGCCTCTTCTTTCTCACCGCGACGGCGGTTAAAGAAAGTTACCGGCCTGACTCTTGCCAGAGTTTCGATGACATTGGCATAAGCTTTAACGGCATCCGTAATGTCCCCGGCATAGAGCTCGGCGGCAATCCACCTGGTGACGTCCACTTTATATTCGGCGCGGGCGTTCCTAACGGCGTGGACGAGCTCGATAATATCGGAGGTTGTCTGCTCTGCCGGCGTATCAACCATCGATAAATCAGCCACCGGGTAAGGCGCTATCATGATTGATTCGGCGTGCTCTCCCGGCATATATTCCGTTAAATGCTGCCATAGCTCCTCGGTGATAAAGGGCATGTAGGGATGAAGTAGCCTGAGTGAACCTTCGAGCACGTGGACAAGCACGGGAACCGGTGAAGGTACACTCGTCCCCGGACGCAGTCTTATCTTGGACATCTCGATGTACCAGTCGCAGAACTCGCCCCAGAGGAAATCGTAAATCTGCTTTTCGGCATCGCCGAACTCAAAAGATTCCATCAGTTTTGTCACGCTATCAACAACCTGATTGTAGCGGCTCAAAATCCAGCGGTCTTCCACCGGAAGTTTATCCCGTTCGATGGCCATATCCGTACCCGGCTTGACGTTTGAGATAACGAAGCGCCCGGCATTCCAGAGCTTGTTGGCGAAGTTGCGTCCCGCCTCGAATCGGGTTGGCGACATTTTCATATCATTCCCCGCCCCCGAGCCGGTGGAAAGGGCGAAGCGGAGGGCATCGGCGCCGTACTCTTTGACAATGACCATCGGGTCAATGACGTTCCCTTTCATCTTGCTCATCTTCTCACCCTGGGCGTCGCGGACAAGCCCGTGGAGATAGACGGTATGGAAGGGAATATCACCCGTATCTTCAAGCCCCATGATTATCATGCGGGCGACCCAGAAGAATAAAATGTCGTACCCCGTCTCCATGACCGAGGTCGGGTAGAAATACCGGTAATCTTCCGTATCCTTGGGCCAGCCGAGAGTGGAGTGCGGCCAGAGGGCGGAGGAAAACCAGGTATCCAGCACATCGTTATCCTGATAAATGTTCTTCGACCCGCACTTCGGGCACGAAAGTGGTGTCTGGGCGGCGGCAATCGTCTCCCCGCACGGGCAGTACCATACGGGGATGCGGTGTCCCCACCAGAGCTGCCTCGAGATGCACCAGTCACGGATGTTCGTGAGCCACTCCGTATAGACTTTAATGAAGCGCTCCGGCAGGACTTTGATGCGCCCGCTTAAGACGGCTTCAAGAGCCGGTTTCGCCAGCGGCTCCATCTTAACGAACCACTGGCGGCTCGAGATGGGTTCAACGACCGTTGAGCATCTCTGGCAGTGGCCGATGGCGTGGGTGTAAGGCTCCGTCTTAACGAGCAGGCCATCACGCTTTAAGTCCAGGGTAATCTGCTTCCGGGCGATAAATCTATCCAGCCCCTTATACGGTCCCGCATTCTCATTCAGCGAGCCGTCCGGGTTAAGAATATTCACCGCCGGCAGGTTGTGCCGCCCGGCAATCTCGAAGTCCACCGGGTCGTGGGACGGCGTCACCTTGACCGCGCCAGTGCCGAATGACGGGTCAACAACTTCATCGGCGATGATGGGCACAATGCGGTTAACGTATGGAATAATGGCTTTCTTACCAATAAGATTCTTAAATCTGTCATCGTTCGGATTTACGGCAACGCCCGTATCGCCTAAAAGCGTCTCGGGGCGGGTTGTTGCCACGGTTATGTAATCGCTGCTCTCGGCAAGATGGTACCGGATAAAGTAAAGCTGACCGCTGATGTCCTGGTGGTCAACTTCAAGGTCAGAAAGCGCCGTCGTGCAGCGCGGGCACCAGTTGATGATGCGCTCACCCCGGTAGATAAGCTCCTTGTTATAGAGGCGAACAAAGGCGGTGCGCACCGCCAGGCTCGGCCCTTCGTCCATGGTAAAGCGCTCGCGGCTCCAGTCACAGGAAGCGCCGAGACGCTGGTGCTGGATGGTGATACTGCCCCGGCACGATTTTGCCCATTCCTGCATCCGCATGAGGAATTTCTCCCGCCCTACCTGGTGGCGGGAAAGCCCTTCTTTGGCAAGCTGTCGCTCGACAACCACCTGCGCCGCAATGCTGGCATGGTCAACGCCGGGCAGCCACAGCGAAGAGTCTCCCTTCATGCGGTGCCAGCGAATCATGATGTCTTCCACCGTATCGGTAAGAGCGTGCCCCATGTGCAGGTCGCCCGTAACGTTCGGCGGCGGCATGATGATGGTAAAAGGTTTTTTAGATGGGTCAATGACCGGCTTGAAATAGCCCTTCTCCATCCAGAACTGGTACCATTTCTGCTCCACCTCAGCCGGGTTATAGGCTCTGGGCATTTCCTGCATTTTTTCGGAAGTCTCAGCCATAAGTTTAACCTTTCACTTCAATGTAAGACGCTTATTAGCGTTGTTATGTCAAATTCATTTATAACGGATACGTTGCTTTACTTTCTATCGCCTCTCTGAAGTCTTATCTGATCCTGTAATTCAGATAAAAATTTACCATCTTCTGTTACCCAATATTTAGGTCCTGCTACACTTACTTCAGACGGATTACTTTTTTGTGTAAAACCATGCTTTACTACAAGTTTTGCAGCTAATGCTGAAGGTGAATAAAAGTTATTATCTTCTTCGTATTTTAACTTATTTTGTGATGCGACTATTTGGGCTTTTTCATCCTTAAACGTCTTTGTATCGTAAAAGTATAAATATTGTCCATCCTGGAGAAGTCCGACTTCGATAACTTCTCGAAGAGTAACAGGTCTAGCTAATGTTCCATCTTCAAAGGAAAATTTCTTTTTAATTTGAGGCGGGTTATCTGGAATTATCATCGGTATAGAAGAAGAAGTAAAAACGAGTGGTACAAACACATGCGCATGTACTGCTTCTGCTCCAACTCTCCTGAAAGTTTTGAATTCCATAATCCTTTTTTCAGGATATCTTTTCAGTGCTTCTATTAAAACAGGAGTTTCCTTTTCAATAATTACTGTAACAATAGGAGAACTATGTATTAGTTGTGAAAGATAATCGTGTATCTCTCTATTTCCAAGTGCATCTTTCAATCGCTGTTTGTAAAAAACGTTATTATTGATTATGGAATACAGTTCATTAATCAGTCCATTAATGGTATTTTGGTTATTTATGCCGTTGAGAAATTTATCTATTTGAGGAGTTACGTGACTATATGGATCGTGAGAGGATAACTCAACTTCAACTATATGCCATTGCTGCGCTGAGCCAAAAGTAATAGCAAAACCATCAGGAATTGAACCAACACCTGCTAAAGATTTTAATTTGTACTTTTTGTCAAAATACAGTGAATTTTCACCAAATATGTCTTGAGCATGTTCCACAACCATTTGTTCAAGTTCATCTTCGTCTTTCAGCGGAGTTTCCTGATACTTTACACCATCTATCAGCAGCATACGCACCCCCTCATTTCGCAATTATTCATGACTATTATGACGAGCATAAAATTATAAAAATATACAACCATCTGTCATTGCGAGGAGCCCGTCCTCCTTTACCCGAAGGGCGACGTGGCAATCTCCGGACATCGTAAGGCTTACTCTAATCACGAGATTGCCACGCTGATTTCATCCTTCCCTTCGAGAAGGATCCCATCATGCTTGCACTTGTAGTGCAAGTACAAGTGCTCGCAATGACAGAAAATTGTTTTCCCTCTATTTCACGATTTCGAGATGATATTTCTTCTTCGCTTCAATAATTGTGATTCTAACTTTATCTCCAACTTTTAATTCAGGGTGCCGTTTAACCCATTCGCGAATACCATGAACTTCAAGATAATCATGTCCATTTGATTGACAGTTTCTACATTTCCCAGTAATATCGCCAATATCAGATTCTATAGTTATGGTTGTTCCATAATCAGGGAATAAGTCCCTTTTTACTTTTTTTATACGAATATAAGGATCTCTCAAATCAATATTAGTAGCAGTTAAATTTTTTTCAAAACTGATAATATTCCTTAAGTCTTTCTCTATGAATATCTCCATCACTCTATCCAGCACTTTGTCCGCTACCTCTCGCTTGGTCATGAGCGGCAGGTCTTCTACTTTGTCGCCCGGATTCACAAACCAGACCTTGTTCGTATCCGTCCCGAAGCCGCTGTCGCTGCGGGTAATATCATTCGCCACCACCATGTCGAGCTTTTTTCTAATAAGCTTGTCTTTCGCATTTTCCAGCAGGTGTTCGCTTTCGGCGGCGAAACCAACTTTAACGAACTTACCACCGCTGACTTCGGTTAGAATGTCCGGCGTCTTGATGAGGTCAATCGTCATGTTTCCGGTGGTCTCCTTTTTAATCTTCTGCGCCACCGTCTTCTTCGGCATGTAATCGGCGACGGCCGCCGTCATGATGAGGGCATCGCACCCGGCCGTCTCTTTAACGACGGCGTCCAGCATCTCAGCCGCCGTTTCGATTTTCGTTACCTCCACGCCAACCGGAATGGCGGCGGATACCGAACCGATAATGAGCTTGACGTTAGCACCTCTATCACGTGCCGCCTCGGCGATGGCGAAGCCCATCTTGCCGGAGGAGCGGTTGGTAATGATGCGCACCGGGTCAATCGGCTCGGACGTTCCCCCGGCCGTAACCGCAATGCACTTCCCGGCCAGGTCGCCGTTTTTGCCGAGTATCTTATTCATAGTGGCGATGATGACTTCATTCTCGATGAGGCGTCCCCAGCCGACGTCGCCGGAGGCGAGATGCCCGTAGCCAGGGCCAACGATGGTAAAGCCCCGCGCTTTGAGCTTGGCGATGTTTTCCTGCGTCACCGGGTTCTCCCACATGTTGTAGTGCATAGCAGGCGCAATAACAATCGGCGCTTTCGTGGCAAGGACGGTACAGGAAAGTATATCATCGGCGATACCGTTCGCAATCTTAGCGATTGTGTTTGCCGTCGCCGGTGCGATAACGACAATATCGGCGGCATCAGCCAGCGCCACGTGCTCGATGCTGAAAGGCCCTGATAAGTCCCACATGGTGGTGACCACGCAGCGCCCGGTGACGCCGCGCAGCGTTACCGGCGTGATGAATTTCGTGGCCGATTCGGTCAGAATTGTTTCGACCTTCGCCCCCGCCTGCGTCAGCTTGCTGGCTAAATCGGCGGCTTTATAGGCGGCGATACCACCGGTTATGCCCAGTACGACTGTCTTGTCTTTAAGCATCCAAATCTCCTTACGCTAAGCACTAATATCTAAACTCTAAATCCTAAATAAATGCAAACTAATAACTCATCTTACGCAAAAAACTCTTAATCTGTCATTGCGAGGAGTCCCGAACCTCTTTCCCCCTGAGGGACGACGTGGCAATCTCCGATAGTTGATAAACAATTCGAGAGACGAGATTGCTTCGCTTCGCTCGCAATGACAAATCGGGAGGCTGTCATTGCGAGGAGCATAGCGACGAAGCAATCTCCAATTAAGGATTAGCTTTCTTTAGCCGGAGATTGCCACGGGGTCTCACGACCCCTCGCAATGACAGTATGTTATTTCTTCTCGATTCCATCGAGGCTCGAAATGACCCGCCTCCGGCGGGAATCCTTCCCTCTTCTATGTTGATAAGGTAAAGGCAAGGACTCGCAATGACATCTTTGTTAATTTTCTATTTGTATTTCGTGCTTGCTCAGGATTTTCTTTTAAGCTCCTGCCCGGTTCATGTTATAGATAATCCTCAGTCCTTGCAGAGCAAGGTTAGAATTGACAACATCGATTACACCCGTTTCTTTGGCGATTAGCTCGGCATCCCCGCCGGTGGCGACGACTTTAGCCTTTTCGCCGATTTCCTTCTGGATGCGGGCAACGATGCCCTCAATCATGCCCACATAACCGTAAACCAGCCCCGACCGCATGGCGGCGATGGTATTGGTGCCGATGGCCGTCTTGGGGTGGGTGAGTTCGATACGGGGCAGCTTGGCTGTCCTAAGAAATAAGGCTTCGGCGGCAATGTTGAGACCCGGCGCAATCGCCCCACCAATGTAATCGCCCTCTTTGGAGACGCAGTCAAAAACAATGGCCGTTCCCATATCAACCACAATCGCCGGGGAGCCGTAAAGATAGCGGACGGCGGTGGAATTCACGATGCGGTCCGCCCCAACCTCCTTGGGATTATCCACCCGGAGGCGCAGCCCCGTCTTTATGCCCGCCTCAATCATGAGCGGCGAGGCGTTAAAATACCGTTCGGCGAGTTCTACCATGTGCGGGTTAAGTGGCGGTACCACGCTGGCGATTACGACATCCTTAATGTCGGTGGGACTTATTCCGTTGTATTGCAGAAGGGGAAGCAGCATTGAGGCGTATTCATCAGCCATGCGGTAAATGCCGGTCGCCCAGCGCCAGGTGACGCAGAGCTTGTCGCCGTCAAATATACCCCACTTGGTACTGGTATTTCCCACAACAATCGCCAGTAACATTGCTAAGAGCCTTCTTTCATCTTTTTAATGGTTAACGGTAATAAAGGGGGGAGGTCTGAAGCAACCATGCCGGTATCACCCAGGTTATTTCGTACCGTTTCGCCAGTAAGTCCGTGCAGATAAACCCCAAGCGTCGCCGCATCGAAGAGTGATAAACCCTGAGACAAAAGCCCGGCGATAACCCCGGCCAGCACGTCACCCGTCCCCGCCGAGGCAAGCCCGGGATTGGTGAACGGGCTTACCCCCATCCTTCCTGAAGGAAGGACACCCGGTTCGGCAATGACCGTGTAAGCACCCTTGAGTATAACCGTTTTATGCCATTTCCCCGCCATCTCGCGGGTAATTCCCAGCCGATTCCGCTGGACTTCCTCTGCGCTCCTCCCCGTAAGGCGCGCCATTTCACCCGGGTGCGGTGTTAGTATAGCATCACAGGTTAAATTCTGCCACCAATCAGGGATTCTAGCCAGGGTGTTCAGAGCGTCGGCATCGAGAATGACCTTTAACACCTTATCTTTTAATTCAAAGAACAGGTTTTGCATGAATTGGACGGCTGGTTCCCGCTGCCCCATCCCGGGCCCGGCCAGCAGGACGTCATAGCTATCGAGCTCGCCTTTTATTATGTCAACTGCTTCCGGCGAGACGATACCCGTTTCCGCTTCGGGAAGCGGTAAATAGGTCGTTTCCGTGAGTTTCGCCGCCAGCACCGGCACAAGGCTTTCGGCGACAGCGAGTGTGGTTAGCCCGGCGCCGGCCCGCATCGCCCCGTTACAGGCAAGGTAGGCGGCACCGATGTAATTGATTGACCCGGCAATAACCAGTACCTTGCCGAAAGTCCCTTTGTTGGCGAAGGGCGAACGGTAAGGGAGTAACGGTTTGACGTCTTTAGTTTCAAGATATTCGCCGTAATACTCTGTGGCAAACTCTTCCGGTATGCCGATGTCCACCACCGTAATTTTTCCTGACCTTTCAGCGCCGGGCATATTGAAAAGGCCAGGCTTGGGAAATCCCAGCGTAATTGTGTAATCCGAATAGGGGCAGTCCGGGTCAACAGCACCGGTATCAGCGTCAAGCCCGGTCGGGATATCGAGGGCGATGACCTTAAGGGACGGCTTCTCTTTTTTTACCTCGTTCAGTTTGGCCATAGCGGCGGCGAAAACGCCTTCCAGTGTCCGGTTTTTTCCCGTACCAAGCAGGGCGTCAACTATGGCATCGGCTCTCCTAAGAAGGCTGGTAAGATTTTTTAACCCTTCGTCTTCCATCGCCAGCGTCGCCGTGATGCCGCGCTCCGTAGCCCTTGATAGGTAAACATCGTCAATAGGTCGCCTACTAAAAAGGTAAAGGTCAATTTTTGCCCCCCAGTTATACATGTACCGCGCCGTAACCAGCCCGTCAGCCCCGTTATTGCCCGGGCCAATAAAAAACAGAATCTGCTGCCCGGCGACATCCCCCAGGATTTTCCTTACCTCGGCGGCGACGGCTTTCCCAGCGTTATCAATCAGCGTGCTTGTTGGCACGCCTGCTCTGGCGCACTCTTCTTCCGCCCGCTTCATCTGGGCGGCGGTCAGGATTTTCATATCACTTCCTCAATTAACACGAATTAACACGGCTTCGATTTGCCCTTAGATTATCAGTACCCTATATAATAAGCTCCAATTACCAATCCTTCCCTGGAAGGACAAATCACAAACAAATTCAAAATATTAAATTTTCAAAATACAAAATATTTTATGCTTTTAATCATTGCATTTTACTCGTTATGCTAGTTAACAGGATATATTTAAGCATAGGCTCACGCTTTTATGATTTGCCTTTCTTTAATTTATTCAACCGCTCAGTCATCGCCTGCCAGTGTGTGCCTTTCCAGTATATACGACAGCATGCGGGACATTCCATATATTCGTTTTGCGTCTGGAAAATGTATGCCGGCACAGAGTCCCGCACCTCTTCCTTACGTTTCGCTACCAGTTGCTCGTTGCACTCAAGGCAGAGGGCAAAAGGCGGCGGAGCCGGCGCTATGTTCAGCGTTTCCAGCACTTGATTTAGCTGCTCTTCGGTATTGTCGCTCTTAACGAGAATGGCCTTTATCTGCCCATGGGTTATAAGACGTCTCTTCATAAGCTGTGAGTCACGGGTGAGGATGGTACGGTTTTCGGCGAGGGAAGCGGTCAGCATATCGGCATCATCGTTTCCTTTGAAGATGAGGGTGTCATACCCCATGATGCGCAGCCACCGGGCAAGCTTCCCGACATTAATATCGGCGATAAATTTTGGTGTTTCGTCCAATTTCATCTTGCAGGTGAATGTTATAAACTAATCTGCATTCCCTCGTAGGCGAGTTCGATGGGAGTGTTAAGCTCTCCCGCTATTTCCGCCACTTCCGAACGTATCTCTTTTTCCAGTTCGGGATTCATATGCACGATGATGACACGCGGCAGATAGCCTTTAAGCTCCCCCAAAGAAATGAGCTCCTGCTTGAGCAGGCTCGCCGTCAAATGGCCCCGTCTTTTGGAAGCCTCTTCACGTTTATTATCAAGCGTCACCTCGGTGATGAGGAGTTTCGGCGTTCCTATCTTCTTCCAGGCGTCGCCAAGTCCCGGTCCTGTATCGCTGGTATAAAAGACCGTTGTACTGCTGGCGTCGGTTATCTCATAGCCGGTGGTGGGGACGCCGCGGTGATTGACGGCGACCGGCAGAACGCTGTATCCGTTGATATTTTCTCGCCTGTCCGGCTGGATGACGAAGAACTTGACGGCGGGGCTTTCAGGCGGACGCTCGGTGAAGTTGCCATAAATAACACCGTTGAAAAAATGCTTTAAGATTGCATCGCGCACGTCTTCCGTTGCGTAGATGTTGAGTTGCACTTTATGCTGAAACAGCGTTATGTCGCTGTTGTACGTCATAGCGATATTGGGAATATCCCGCACATGGTCGTAATGGGCGTGTGAAAGCAGAATCGCCTGGATTTTGAGCTGTTCCGCGATGGTGAGGCCGTCCGACATCCCGCCGGCGTCGAGGGCGAGCTTCCCATCAATCAGCATACTGGTGCAGCGGGCATTCGCCGATTCCCGGTTGTGGGCACCGAGAATAAGGATATTCATGCTATTCCTGCCTCAAACTTTTTCGATATGCCATATTTACAGCCGGAAGGGATTGAAATTCGTTTCATAGTCGTAGGTATCAATTTTCTCTTTTTTCTTTAAGGTATTCACCGCCATGTAGGTAAACGGCGTGGCGAAGACTTCTATCATGATTTTTGTTACCGAATGGTAAAGAATAGTCACCGGTATAAAGAAGTCCGTCCCGGCAAAAGCCAGGAAAAGAAATACGGCCGAATCCAGAAACTCACCGACAATAGTTGAAGAAATGGTGCGCACCCAGAGGAAACGCCCCCTGGTTAGAATCTTAACCTTCGCCATGATGACGGAGTTGCTGAACTGGCCCACCAGGTTTCCGGCAAAAGAGGCGGCCAGGATGCGGGGCGTATGGCCTAAGATGGTCTCGTAAGCCTGTTGCTCGTTCCAGAACGGTGCCGCCGGTAAAATTTGCACCAGCCAGGCGAAGACGACAAAAATAAGATTGCACAGGAAACTGAGCCAGATGACAAGCCGCGCTCGCTGATATCCATAGACCTCGGTAAGGACATCGCCGAAAATATAGATTACCGGAAAAACGATGACGGCGGCCGGGAGGTAAAATTGACCCAGGGAAATGAATTTTATTACGACGACATTGGCCGTGATGAGGCAGGTTACGAATACGGCGGTGATGAGGACGAAACGGTGTGATACAGTCATGGTTTATGCAACTTTCGCCGGAGGGCATGGGTTGCGGCAATGTTATTAAAGTGCCTCGTCAGTTTGAATATTCTTAACACTATGTAGCCGCCATCCCATCGTTTGTTTAAAAGATTATAACACATTAACAATTATAATATTGCTGCATATACAAATGGTATGCTATACTGTTTTTTTAGAATAGAAACAGGCGAATAAATAACGCGTTATTTAGAAGGGGGAATTAAAAGTTTTGCCAGAAGTAGTAACCGTAAAGCAATTACTGGAAGCCGGTGCCCATTTCGGACACCAGACAAGCCGCTGGAACCCGCGCATGAAGAGCTACATCTTCACCAAGCGCAACGGCATACATATCATTGACCTGGAAAAGACGGCCAGAATGATGACCCGGGCCTGTGATTTTATCCGTTCGACCGTCGCGGAAGGTGGCACCATTCTCTTCGTCGGCACGAAGAAGCAGGCGCAGAACACCATTGAGGAAGAGACAAAGCGCTGCGGCATGTATTACGTCAACCAGCACTGGATTGGCGGCATGTTAACCAACTTCGCCACCATCCAGGCACGGATTGATTACCTTGTGCGGCTGGAAGACCAGAAGTCCAAGGGCGAATTTGACCGCCTGCCCAAGAAGGAAGCACAGAAGCTGGAAGAGGAAATTATACGCTTAAACCGCACCATGGGCGGCTTTAAGGAAATGACCAGGGTTCCCTCAGCCCTGTTTATTATTGACCCGACCAAAGAAAATATTGCCCTCGCCGAGGCCAAGAGAATCGGCATCCCGGTGGTAGCGGTCGTTGATACCAACGCCAACCCGGATATCATAGATTATCCCGTTCCCGGCAACGATGACGCCATCCGAGCAATCAAGCTCGTCTGCGGCAAAATTGCCGATGCCGTCATCGAGGGTAAAGCCCAGGTGGTAAAGCCGCTCGTTGAGGAAGAGCAGACGCCGGTTGTGGAACCGCCTAAAGCCGAAGCCAAACCCGCCGGCGCTGAGGCGCTTACAACAGGCGTTGACCCGGACGACAGGGAGGAAGAGCTTGAAAATACCAGCCGATAACATCAAATCACTTAGAGAGAAATCGGGCGCCGGCGTCATTGACTGCCATAATGCCCTTGTTGCCGCCAGCGGCGATATGGATAAAGCCATAGCGCTTTTGAAGGAGCGCTCCTTTTATCAGGCGAAAAAGACGGCGGCTTCCGAACGTGTCACGGCGCAGGGCCTCATCGAGTGCTATATTCACACGGCCGGGCGCATCGGCGCTATGGTTGAGCTGAACTGTGAAACCGATTTTGTCGCCCGCACCTTTGAATTCAAAGAGCTGGCTCACAATATCGCCATGCAGGTCGCCGCCGTCCCGCCGGTTTGCGTCACGAGGGAGGAAATACCGAAGGAATGTGAACTCGGACCTGAGGCGGCGGCGCTTCTCTGCCAGCCCTTCATCAAGGACCCAACCCGTACCGTTCAGGACATCGTAAACGATGTCATTGCCAGGACGGGGGAGAATATCCGGATAAAAAGATTTGCCCGTTTTGAACTCGGCCAGTAAAATCAAATGCAGACTGCCAAATACAAGCGCGTCCTCTTAAAACTCTCCGGCGAGGCTTTTCAGGGCGAGAGAAAAGACTACGGCATTGATGCCGCCGTCCTCAGCACCATCGCCGTGCAGATAAAGAACGTCCGCGAAATGGGCGTGGATATTTCCGTCGTCGTCGGCGGCGGCAATATTTTTCGCGGCACTACGGGCGCCAAATCCGGCATGGACAGGGTTACCGCCGACCAGGCCGGAATGCTGGCGACAATAATAAACGGCCTCGTCCTGCAGGATGCGCTGGAGCGGATTGGCATCGTCACCCGCACCATGTCCGCCATTGATGTACAGAAGGTATGCGAGCCTTACATCAGGAGGCGGGCGCTCCGTCACATGGAGAAGGGGCGCGTTTGCATCTTTGTCGCTGGTACCGGCAATCCCTACATGACGACGGATACGGCCGCCGCTCTGCGGGCGATTGAAATTGACGCCGACGTCCTGCTCATGGCAAAGAACCGGGTTGACGGCGTTTATTCCGCCGACCCTAATAAATACCCCGACGCCAGGAAATTCGAGCATCTATCTTTCATTGATGCCCTGAATATGCGTCTTGCGGTCATGGATGCCACGGCAATATCACTATGCCTTGAGAACAAACTGCCCATCATCGTTTTTAACCTCCAGGCGGCAAATAGCATTGAGCGGGCGGTCGCCGGTGAGCACATCGGCACCGTGGTAGGTAGTAGAAATGATTAACAAAACGCTAACGTCTACCGAACAAAAAATGAAGGCTTCCCTGGAAGGGCTCAAAACCGAGCTTTCCACCATCCGCACCGGGCGGGCATCCCCTTCCCTGGTCGAGCATCTCAAGGTGGATTATGCCGGCACGCTGATGCCCCTAAACCAGCTTGCCACCATCTCGGCACCGGAAGCCCGGCTCATTGTCATCCAGCCATGGGACAAAAGCGCCCTGTCAGCCATCGTCAAAGGCATACAAAAATCCGACCTCAGTCTTAACCCGATGAGTGACGGCAACGTTATCCGCCTCGCCATTCCGCCATTAACCGAGGAGCGCCGCCAGGAGCTCGTGAAGCTGGTAAAAAAGCGGATTGAGGAGAGAAAAGTGATTATCCGCCAAATCAGGCAGGATACTTTGAACAACATCCGAACGGCGGAGAAAAACAAGGAAATATCGCAGGACGAGCGTAAACGCGCCCAGGACCAGCTCCAGAAGCTCACCGACCGAACCATCGAAGGAGTGGAGGTAATCGGTAAGGATAAGGGAAAAGAACTGAGCGAGGTCTAACTGAGGACTATATCATGGCTGAAACACTACCAGCCGGCATTACCAAACTTCCCGACCACATTGCAATTGTCATGGACGGCAACCGCCGCTGGGCCGACCGCCGCGGTATTCCCCACATTCAGGGGCATGAGGCTGGACTCGAAAACTTACGGCGGGTCGCCGGTTACCTAAACGATTACCACGTCGAATATGCCAGCGTTTTTGTCTTCTCCACCGAGAACTGGAACCGTCCCAGAGACGAGGTTGATGGTCTCATGAACCTGCTTAAGCGAAGAATTGATGACGTCGCCTCGGATTTTGACAGCGACAACATCCGCTTGAGGCATCTGGGCAGTCTTGACGGCCTTTCAGATGGCATAACCTCTCGCGTGCAGAAAGCCATCGAACTCACCCGGAATAATACCGGCCTCACCCTAAACCTTGCTTTCAATTACGGGGGGCGCGCTGAAATCGTAAGCGCCACCCGCCGAATCATCAAAGAGGGTTTAGCGGTAGACAAGCTCACTGAGAAGACCTTCAGTGAATACCTTTATACCGACGGCATCCCCGATGTTGACCTGCTTATCCGTACCGGCGGGGAATTGCGCATCTCGAACTTCCTCATCTGGCAGTCAGCCTACGCCGAGTATTTCTTTTCCGATCTCCTCTGGCCGGACTTCGATAAAGCCGAACTTGATAAGGCGCTCATCGCTTTCAACAACCGGCAACGGCGTTTCGGCAGACTATAATAGTTTCCGTTTATGAATTCTCTATTTCTGGTCACAAAAAAACGGGGGTGATTCATGGCTGATAATCAAATTATTACTCGCAATATAGTAACACCCTATGACCAGTGTCTAAGACAGGTATTTAGCATGGTGAAACCGTACTTTATAGATATATATCAAAGAGAGTATAAATGGGAAAAGGAAAAAGTAGAAACCCTTTTAAAGGATATAGAGGTTCAGTTCGAATCAAACCATAGAACAAAAACGGAGCCTAAAGAAATCCAAGATGACGTTATACAAAACTTTGAGCCTTATTTCCTGAATACGTATCTAACTCATACCACTCCCGCAGAAATATCTATTATTGATGGACAACAACGGCTTACTACCTTTTTACTCATTTTCATAAAAATACTTAAAATATTAAAAATAGTGGGAGCCGATGGCAGATATACTAATAAAACGGTTAACAGCCAAACACTTGAGAAATTAATATTCGAAAGTGATGATTTTGGAGAAGCTAAACGTTTTAAAATCTGTAACAAAAACCGCGATGAAGCTTTTCGCAGTCTGATAGAAGACTCTTACTTCAACCCGGTAGGCGAGACGCAACAGAAAATAAGAGATAATTTTAAAAATATTAGTGACTATTATGATGCCTTTTTCAAGAATAATGAGCAGCCTGATACCTATGATTTATGTAAACTAACATATTATATTACCTATTTACTAGACCGCGTTGCTATCGTTGAGATTCACATAGAAAAACAGAAGAATGTCGCGTTGATTTTCGAGGTTGTGAATGACCGTGGGCTTAGACTAAAACCATATGAAATTCTTAAAGGTAAGTTAATAGGCAATTTGCCAGTGAATATAAAGGAAGAAGCAAATGACATATGGACAAAGCTTCAAAATAGCTATTTTAATGCCAAAATAATAAATAGCGATGTAAAGACTCTAGATTTAGATATATTTTTTCAAGCTTATTTCCGTGCTAAATTTGCTGATTCCGAAAATGATTATGAGAAATTCGAGAAGGATTATCATTATGAAATATATAATAATCCCAAAATCAAGGAGTACTTCGGAAACTTCAGCAACCCTCAGCTACTTTACGACTATTTAAAGAACGATATTAAATATTTCGCAGAAACTTATCTCCAATTAAGAACAAGTTATGACAATGAATATTTGATATACAACAAACTTCTTGATCAAAATCAACAATATTTACTCATTCTTTCAGGATTAATTTTAAACGATCCATTTAGGGATACTAAAATATCCATCATTGCTAAAAAATTTGATCAATTTCATACTTTAATACGTCTTCTTAATGTTTATGAGAGCAACGCATTCCAGAGCCTGATATATCCCATTAATAGACAAATAAGAGGGAAATCAATAGAAGAAATCAATTCCATCTTCAATAGTTCACTGTTAAACTTCCTCCAAGAGAAAGATATCATCCGCAAAGATGAGGTAAAATCAATAACAGACCTCTTCTCTTACGAACGATTTAAAGGTGCTAATAACCAATTAACCAACTTCAGTAAATACATACTTATGAGGATAGACCGATATCTAGCACTGCATCTGGATAAGCCATCTTATGTCGGGGGAGATTTAAAACTTCTTGAGGACCGGTTCAATAAGAGTACTCGTGTCAGATTTGCACTGCAGTTAGAGCACATATATGCAAATAATGATAAGAATAGGGAATTATTCATGATTAACCCATTGTATAAGTTGTATGATGAAAATGCGTTCACATCGGAAAGAAATAAATTAGGAATGGTATTATTACTTACTGATAAACAAAATCTCAGCAGCGGTGATGATATTTACAGAGATAAAATTAAGACTTATAAACAAAGTGATATTATCTGGAATGAATTATTAGTAGGTGACCTTGCCGAAAATCACAAACGAAATCTTCCTATAGAATTGAGCACCTCTCCTATTTTACCTAATCAGGATGGTACTTTCCCCAGAGACCAGGTCGAATCACGGCAAAAAATTATTTTTAATGCCATAAAACTACTATGGTGTTTTGAATAATAATATAGAGTTTGACTCACAGCCATATGCTTAAAAAAAGACTGATAACGGTCGCAATTATTCTACCTCCCGTCATCCTGATGGTCTGGTTCAGTGCCGTGACATCAGCTGTCCTAGCTGTTATCTGGGGTTTCATGTCCGCTTACGAGTTCTACCACAACATCAACCGCGATAAAGTAACGCCGCTCACCGCCTTCGGGCTTATCATGACAGTGCTTTTCATCATTCATCCACTGCTCAACTTCAGTCAGTTTCTGCCCCTGCTGCTTTCCGCTTCGGTAATCGTCCCGCTCGTCTGGCTGCTCCTGCAAAAGGACAAGGAGAACGCCTTTGCCCGCTGGTCATGGACAATCGCTGGTGCGATTTATATCGGCTGGCTCCTGAGTTACCTTGTCGCCCTCCGCGCTGGCTATAATCTTCCGGCGCTTGATGAAGCGGCCGCCCGAAACTGGACGTTCTATGCGCTGGCAATAACCATCCTGTCTGATTCGATGGCTTATTTTGTCGGGCGTAAATTCGGCAAACACGCCTTCGCTCCCCAGGTAAGCCCCGGTAAGACCTGGGAAGGAACATTCGGTGGATTTCTCGGCGCTATTCTTTCCAGCCTTTTCTTCACCCTGCCGACACCGCTCGGGCTTACGACCGGTTACGAACATATTATCCTGCTGGGAATTGCCGCCAGCATCGCCGGGCAGACCGGCGACCTGATTAAGTCCCTGTTCAAACGCAACATGGGGATAAAAGACTCGAGCAACCTTCTCCCCGGGCACGGCGGCTTTCTAGACCGATTGGACTCACCCCTCTTCGCCGGGGTTGTCATTTATTATTATGTAATGCTGTTTTACAGGTAAATCCCAAATCCCAATCCTTCCTTTCGGGACGTGGCAATCTCATCCTTCGTTTTAGATTCTCACGAAAATAGACAATCCAATCTAAAACTGTCATTCCCGCGAAAGCGGGAATCCAGAAGCCATAAGGCTTGTGTATTGTGTTAAGTAATCTCTCAATGATAAACAATCCTTTATCGTTGTGGATTGTCGGGTCAAGCCCGACAATGACAAATGGAAGAGCTATTTTTATCCTTCATGGTGCCGCTGGCAAGCGGCATGAACGATTGCTTCGTCGTCCCGATTGTATCGGGGACATCAACCAAAAGCGAATGGAACCTGACCAGGCCATGTAGTTACACTGCCCTGTAATTGTTGTATGATAAATGAATGAATATGCCCGTTAAGAAAAGGAAACTGGCCATACTCGGTTCGACCGGCTCCATCGGGCGGCAGACGCTTGATGTGGTACGCGCCTACCCTGACCGGTTTTGGGTAGCCGCTCTCACCGCCGGGCAAAATCTCGACTTGCTGACAGAGCAAATTCTGGAATTTAAACCGGCGTTCATTTCCTATACCAGCCGTGATAAGAGGTTGTCCGTACCGGTCACGTGTACGTTTCTCCAGCCGGAGGAAATTGCGTCCCTTCCCGAAGTGGATACCGTCGTGGTGGCCACCGCCGGAATATCAGGGCTTACCCCAACACTGGCGGCGGCGAGAGCCGGTAAAACAATCGCCTTAGCCAATAAAGAAACTTTGGTTATGGCGGGCGACTTCGTAAAACAAGCGGTTGCAGAAGGGAATGCTGAGCTTTTACCCCTTGACAGCGAGCACAGCGCCATCTGGCAGTGCCTGCAAGGGGAAGCGACTTTCCCCACCCGCCTCATCCTCACTGCCTCGGGCGGTCCCTTCTGTCATTACACCGCCAATGAGTTAGAAAGGGTCACACCAGCGCAAGCATTAAAGCACCCGTCATGGAAAATGGGAAGGAAAATTACAATTGATTCGGCAACCCTGATAAACAAGGGATTTGAGGTTATTGAAGCGCACCACCTCTTTGACATGCCGTTCGAAAACATCGATATCCTGGTGCACCCGGAGTGTATTATTCACTCGATGGTGGAATTTGCCGACGGCGCCATAAAGGCCCAGCTTGGTTGCCCCGATATGCGCATTCCCATCCAATACGCGCTTTCTTATCCCGAACGCCTGAACAGTCCCGAATTCCCACACCTCAATTTCAAATCGGTCAGGAATTTGACCTTCGAAGAGCCGGATGTACAGGCTTTCCCCGGCCTGGAAATCGCGATAGAAGCGGGTAAAAAAGGCGGCACTTACCCGGCGGTACTGGCTGGCGCGGATGAGGTGGCGGTGACGCTTTTCCTTAAAGGGAAAATCCGCTTTACGGACATTCCTCGGCTTGTAGAAAAGACACTTTCCAGTCACACGGCGACGGCGTCTCCCTCGCTTGAAGAAATTATCTTCGCCGAAAACTGGGCGCAGGGGAAAACGGCACAGCTCGCGGCAGGAGCGAAGACTTGCTAGCCATCACAATAATCGCCTTTATCCTGATACTCAGCGTCCTTATCCTGGCGCACGAACTCGGGCACTTCTTAACCGCCAAGGCTTTTGGGGTCAAAGTCGAAGAATTCGGCCTGGGCTACCCGCCCCGCATCTTCGGCATAAAGCGCGGCGGGACAATTTACTCCTTAAATATGTTTCCTCTCGGTGGTTTCACCAGAATGGCCGGAGAGGAAAACCCGGATATACCTTGCAGCCTCGCCGGGAAAAGTGCCGGGGAAAGAATAGTTGTGCTGGGTGCCGGTTCGCTCATGAATGCCATTCTGCCAGTATTTCTCTTCGCCGCCGCCCTCATGGTACCCCATCAGATACTCAGCGGTGATGTGGTAATTTGGGAGGTGGCCGCCGGCTCACCGGCGGCGGTGGCCGGAATTGAATCCGGGGATAAAGTTGTCAAAATCAACGGGCATCCCATCCACAATCTGGGCGATATCCAGCGCTACATCCAGATGAACCTGGGCAAAGAGACTACCATCCGCCTTTTGTCCAAGGATAATAAGACTAGAGAGGTAACGGTGACGCCCCGCTGGAGACCGCCGGAGGGGCAGGGGGCAATCGGCATAACGCTTGAATTCAACAATCCGGTTGTGTTGGCGGAGAGCCTCCCCATATGGCAGGCAGTACCGCAGTCCTTTGTTGAGTACTGGCAGACGCTCGTCCTGCTGGTAACTGGAATTGGCACCATGCTCATCGGGGCGACGCCGGTCGCCGTCGCCGGCCCGGTCGCCGTCGCCCAGCTTACCGGCGAGGTGGCAGAGGCCGGGCTGTCCCCACTCCTCGAGTTCGCCGCCTTTTTGAGCTTGAATCTGGCCGTTTTCAACGTCTTGCCCCTACCGGCCCTTGACGGCGGTCGCATCCTCTTTGTTTTCATCGAGCTCGTTCGCCGTAAGCGAATCTCGCCCAAAACGGAGGGACTGGTGCACATGATTGGCTTTGTTCTGCTCATGGCGCTTATCATGTTCGTTACCTTTACCGATATTCTCCGCATCATCAATGGAGGCAGCCTGTTACCATGACGAGGAGAAAAAGCAATCAAATCAGAATAGGAAACGTAACGGTCGGCGGGGATGCACCGATAAGGGTACAGTCAATGACCTGCACCGATACGCGCGACGTCCCGGCAACGGTGCGTCAAATTAAAGAGCTTGAAGAGTACGGCTGCGAGCTCGTGCGTCTGGCCGTACCCGATGCTGAAGCCGCCCGGGCGCTAAAAGAGATAAAAAGACAGGTTAATGTGCCCCTAATCGCCGATATTCACTTCGATTACCGCCTGGCCTTGATGTCAATCGAAGCCGGAACTCACGGGCTGCGCCTCAACCCGGGCAACATCAGCGACCCTGATAAAGTGACGGCCGTCGTCAAGGCGGCTAAAGAGCGAAACATTCCCATCAGAATCGGCATCAACGCCGGCTCTTTGCCGAAGCCCGCCGACCCGTCTCTTCCCATCCCGAAGCAGATGGTCGCCGCCGCTATGGAGCAGGTTAAACTGCTCGAAAGCCTGGACTTCGACCTGATTAAGGTGTCGCTGAAAGCCTTTGATGTCCCCACCACAATCGAAGCCTACCGGGATATTGCGGACAGAATCCCTTACCCGCTGCACGTCGGCATCACCGAGGCCGGAACGCCGAGGACGGGCATCATTCGCAGTTCGGTTGGCATCGGGACGCTCTTATATCTCGGCATCGGCGATACGATAAGGGTATCGCTCACTTCAACCGATAGAAGACAGGAGGTCTTTACCGCCTGGGAAATCCTGAAAAGCCTGAATCTGCGCGAGCGCGGGCCGGTGCTGGTTTCCTGCCCCACCTGCGGACGCACCGAGGTGGATATTACAAAGCTGGCAAACCGGGTGGAAGAAGCATTAATGAAAATTGCAAAGCCGATAAAAGTGGCGGTGATGGGCTGCATCGTCAACGGCCCCGGCGAGGCAAAAGACGCCGATGTCGGCATTGCGCTATCCCGGAAGCAGGGCATCATCTTCCGCAAAGGTGAGAAAGTTAAGACGGTTGAGGAGAAGGACTTTTTCCGGGCGCTCATGGAAGAAGTGGAGAAAGTGCAACAGGAGGAAAAGAAGTGAGCCAATTAACAGGGCAATATGGTCAACTTTGTGCACTGTTTTTAAGCCTTAAAAAGAAAATCGAGGGATATTTAGGGCATGAGATATATGATAAGCAATTTAAAGATGGGCGAGGATGGACTTTGTATCGTCTGCCAGGGCAAAAAGGAGTTTTTGCCAACATAAGCATACGAACCGTAAGAGACGGAATATTTGATAAGCCACCATTTAATTACTCACCACCACATTTAAGAGTAGCCTCTTGTAAAGGCTGGGCAGATAAAGCTAATGTCCCATATGAGGCTTGGAAAGCAAAATACTGGTATCAAGGTGAACAAGATGAATGTTACTGGTGTCTACCTTTAAGTGATCAGAAAAAGCTTAACGAAGTAGCACAGTATCTTACTACAATTTTTTGATTAGCCCCGCTTAAGATAAATGGCTTGAAATAAGTAAGAATAAATTATCTATTTAACCAATTTGCGTGTGATTTTGGGAGTGGCCTACGAGTACCTTCCATTGTCTGACTCACTCTGAGCCGCTTCTCTCACTGGCATTACTTCCCGCATTGTGCTTTAATAATTTTCATTCCTTACACCTGCATCAAGGAGTAAAGGAGGGAAATATGGCAAAGACAACTAAAAGAGGCTGGATGCCGCCCACCGCCGGCGTGTTCATGATTATCACCGGGGTACTCGGTGGAAGCAGGGGGTTTACCGCCATGTTCGACGGCCTGTTTGCCGGGGGATTTTTCAGGTTTATCGGGTTTGAATTCCTGGGATGGCTTCAGATTGTACTGGCAATCGTGGTTATCATTGCCGGCATCGTAGCGATGCAGCGGAAAATGTGGTGGCTGGCGCTTGTCGGCGCTGTTATCGTCGCGATACACTTCTGGCTCCTCGGCATACTGGCAATCATATTCGTCGCATTATCCAGGAAGGAATTCGCCTAAAGTTGCCGTGAACTTTAATTACAGGGAAGCCCCGGAACAGAAAAGGACCTGGAAACCGGTTGCCGCCGGAGTGCTGCTCTTAATCACCGGCACTTATGGGCTTATCCGTGGCCTTGCGAAGCTGGTTGCGGATACCTACCTTATCGGCTCATACTCCGGCATCTTCGGGTTTGAGACGGCCGGAGTCGTTCTTGTCCTTGTTAGCATCATGTGCCTGATTGGTGCGGTATTTTCCCTGAGACGGGATTTGTGGGATGTGGCCTTCGCCGGGGCGGTTTTTGCCCTCTTCTCTTCATGGCCACTGGCGGTTGTGGCGATGGTTCTCCTGGTACTTTCAAAAGACGAATTGCTTTAGCTATATGACACGACTTAAAACAATCTGTCATTGCGAGGAGCGTAGCGACGTGGCAATGACAGATAATAGAACAATCCCATCGAAGCACGGATTGCTTCGCTTCGCTCACAATGACAGTCCGAGCAGTTATTTTTTATAATTGGTAATTGGAATTTGGTGCTTTGTGTTCGGAATTTATATCTCTAGATAAACAAAGCGCAAGATATTTGACTTATAATCTTATAATATAGAATTCAGGTGAATTGTCATGCGTTTATCAAAACTTTTCGGTAAGACTTTAAGGGAAACGCCGGCGGAAGCCGAAACGGCCAGCCACCGTCTCCTCGTTAAGGCCGGAATGATAAGCCAGGTGACGGCCGGGGTCTACTCATTCATGCCCCTTGCCTTCCGCATACTCAAGAAAATTGAAAGCATCGTCCGCGATGAGATGAATAAGGCGGGCGGGCAGGAAGTATTACTCCCGGTTCTCCAGCCGGTTGAAATCTGGCAGGAGACGGGGCGAGATGTCGCCATGGGCGAGACGCTTTTCCACCTTAAAGACCGTCGCGGGCGCGAGCTTGTGCTGGGGCCTACCCACGAGGAGGTCGTCACCGGGCTGGCCGCCAAAAATATCCAGAGCTACCGCGACCTGCCCGTTATCCTTTATCAAATTCAGACCAAATTCCGCGATGAACCCCGCCCCCGCGCCGGGCTTATCCGGGTGCGCGAGTTCATCATGAAGGACGCCTACAGCTTCGATATTGACGAGGAAGGCCTCGATAAGAGCTACAACGCCATGCTAAAGGCCTACCGGAATATCTACGCCCGCTGCGGGCTGCCGGGGATGCTCGTCGAGGCGGACTCCGGCGCCATCGGCGGCAAGGGTTCGCATGAGTTCATGCTGGTCACAGAGACAGGCGAAGACGAGCTTATCTACTGCCCCGAATGCGGCTATTCCGCCAATGTCGAAAAAGCGGAGAGCGTTAAAACGAGCGCCGAAAAAGGCGAGTTGCTGCCCACGGAAGAAGTCGCAACACCCGGCATGAAGACCATCGAGCAGCTATCGAATTTCCTTCATATTACCCCGCAGAAAACACTCAAAGTCGTTTTTTATATCGCCGACAAGAAGCTCGTTATCGCCGTCATCAGAGGTGACCTGGGAATAAACGAGGTTAAGCTCAAGAATAACCTCAAGGCGACAGACCTCCGCCCTGCCACCGAAGTGGAGGTTAAAGAAGCGGGCCTTGCGCCAGGCTATGCCTCACCCGTCGGCCCTTCCTTTAGAAAGGACGAGTTCAAGACGGTGGGCGATGTTTCGATTAGTTCCGGCACGAACTTCGTCGCCGGTGCGAACAAGCCGGACACGCACCTGAAGAACGTGAACTATCCCCGCGATTTCACAGTGGATATTTTGACCGATATTGCGAAAGCCCATCCCGGCGAGGGCTGCCCCCACTGCCCCGGCAAACTATTCGAGACGCATGGGGTGGAGGTGGGGCATATTTTCAAGCTCGGCACGACCTACAGCGCTAAACTCGGAGCAAACTTCATAGATGCGAACGGCGTCTCCCGCCCCTGCGTTATGGGCTGCTACGGCATCGGCGTGGGACGCCTCCTAGCCGCCGCCGTTGAGCAAAACCACGATGATAAGGGCATCATCTGGCCTTTCCCCATCGCCCCCTATCACGTTTATCTCTGCGCCCTCTCAATTGACAGCAAGGATGTCGCCGGAGCGGCAGAGAAGATTTACGATGAAATGGAAAAAGCCGGGCTTGAAGTACTCTTTGACGACCGGATGGAGTCACCCGGCGTTAAGTTCGGCGACGCCGATTTATTAGGGATGCCGGTAAGGGTTACCGTCAGCCCGCGCACATTACGCACCCAGAGCGCCGAGGTAAAGTTGCGCAAAGAGAAGGATTTTCAGCTTGTCCCGCTGGGCGAAGTCGTGGCGAAGGTGAAAGAAATAGTGGAAAAGGGATTAAGCGAGAGAGCTAAGATTTAATAATTACAGTTTGAAATAGCTATTTACCTTCTTTTAGGGAACAGATTATTAGAGAAATTCCAAACATATAGTCTGTCATTGCGAGGAGTCCCGATGAAATCTTGATTGAATCGGGACGACGTGGCAATCTCCGGAAATAGTAAAGCCTTTCTCATCGTGAGATTGCCACGCCCCGATTTCGTCCCGATAACATCAGGACTCATCAGGGCTCGCAATGACAGCTACTATGTTACATTCTCAGAGCCGCACCGAATTCCTTACTCAGCCGCGCCACAACCCGCTCCATGACGTCGCTTACCTCGTCATCCGTAAGCGTATGGTCGGGAGACTGGAAGATGATGCTGTAGGCGAGGGACTTCTTCCCTTCCGGCACCTGCTTACCGGAATAGACATCGAAAAGCTTTACCTGCACTACGAGCGGGAAGCCCACGATAACGTCGCGCACTTTCTCATGCGTAACGCCGGCATCAAGGACGATGGCAATGTCGCGGGGGACGGCGGGGAAGCGGGGCACCGCCTGATAGAGCACCGGCGACGCCGTGTAGGGCAATAGCGATGTTATGTTAAGCTCGAAAAGATAGGCCGGTTCGGTGACTTCAAATGCCGCCAGCACCTTCGGGTGCACCTCGCCGAGCACGCCGACCGGGTTGCCGTTAACCAGTACCGCCGCCTGCTTCTTTGAGGCGAGCGTCTCATCGTTAGATTCGATAAACGACACCTTTATCCCCAGGTTACTCAGCAGCCCTTCGACAACGCCTTTAGCGTCATAGAAATCAACCACGTCATCGGGAGTATTCCATGCCTTGTCGAAGCGTGCGCCCGCAAGAATGCCGGTAAGCATATCCGGCTCATCGGGAAGCTCCATACCACGGCGCAAATACACCCGACCAAGCTCGAAGAGTTTTATCCCGCCCTCTTCAAAACGGCGGTTGGCCGTGAGAGCCGCGAGAAGCCCGGCCCGGAGCGTGGTACGCAGGCAGCTTTGTTCCTCTGTCATGGGATTCATAACGTACAGCGGCGGAGGATTCACCGCATTACTTTCCGGGTACACCTTCTTAAGGAGCGGCTCGCTGGTCAAAGCGTAGGTTACAATCTCCTGAAGACCATAGCCGGTTAAAGCATCCTTGAGCTTCCGCTTGAGGCGGAAGGCCGGTTCCGGGTTCTGCTTTGGCAATGCTTCACAGAGCATCGCTGGCGGGATTTTATCATACCCGGTAATGCGGGCGACCTCTTCAACAAGGTCTTCGGGAATGTGGATATCGCTCCGCCAGTAAGGGGCTATCGCCTTAAGCTCGTTCTTCGACGCATCCGGCCCCACTTCAAAACCGAGCAGATTTAGGGTTTCGACAATCTCGTTAAGCGTCAGCTTCTCCCCCAGCACCGCTTCAACCTTGCCAACCGTTAAGCTGATGGCTTCCGTCGAACGCTTACCCGGATAGCTATCGGCAACACCCTTTGCCGATTTGCCACCAGCGATTTCAGATACAAGCTGGGTAGCGCGCTTTACGCCCGGCATGGTGAGTTCACGGGAGATGCCGCGCTCAAAGCGCTGCGAGGCTTCGCTGTGCAAGCCCAATCTCGCGGCGGTGTAGTGAATGCTGGATGGCCGGAAGCTGGCCGATTCGATAAGGAGATTCTTTGTCTCTGCCGTCACTTCGGTCTCTTCACCGCCCATGACACCGGCGATGGCGACGGCTTTATCCCGGTCGGCGATGACCAGATTATCATGAGTAAGCACACGCACAGCGCCATCAAGCGTCTTTATCCGCTCCCCGTCATTCGCCCGCCGGACGATTATCTCGTGTCCGGCCAGTTTATCGTAATCGAATGCGTGTAACGGCTGCCCCCACTCCATCATGACGTAGTTCATGATATCAACGATGTTGCTCACGGGGCGCATCCCGGCGGCGATAAGCCTTTCCTGCATCCACCGCGGCGACTCGTCTAACTTTATGTCGCTGACAAGAGTAGCGGAGTACCTGGGGCACAGTTCCGGGTCGACGATGGTTATTTTAACCTTATCTTCGACAGGGATATTGCTCTCAATATAGGCAACGTCAGGCAAATGCAGTGGCTCTTTCGTTAAAGCATGAAGCTCTCTTGCGATGCCGATAACCGAGAGGCAGTCCGGACGGTTCGGTGTCACCTCCAGGTCGAGGATGGCATCGCCCATATAGTCGGCAAGCTTTATGCCAATCGGGGCGTCCTTCGGCAGGACTAAAATCCCCTCGTGCTCCTGGGATAGGCCAAGCTCTTTTTCGGAGCAGCACATACCCGCCGAGACGACGCCGCGGATTTTGGATGCCTTGAGCTTGAAAGGTTCACCCGTATGCCCGTCAATGAGATGGGCGCCGGTATAGGCAAAGGCGATTTTATCACCGACACTAAGATTCGGCGCACCGCAGACAACGGTGCGCTCCTCTTTGCCGTCCCAAACAGTGGCAAGGCGAATTCGGTCGGCGTTGGGATGGGGGTTAACCGCCCTCAGTTCCCCGATGACAACGTTGTCCCAATTGCCGATGGTGATGACCTTCGCCACCTCGCTGCCGGACATGGTCAGCATGTTCGCTATTTCATCGGGCGATTGTCTTAAAGTGATATAACCCTGAAGCCATTTAAGTGATACTTTCATTTTAGAACTGCCTCAAAAAACGCAGGTCGTTATTGTAGAAATGCCTTATATCATCAATGCCGTAGCGCAGCATAGGGATACGCTCAATGCCCAGACCGAAGGCAAAACCAGTGTACTCATCGGGGTCAACCCCGCCGTGTCTTAAGACGTCCGGGTGCACCATGCCCGCCCCGCCGATTTCAATCCAGCCGCTCCCCTTGCAGAGGGAACAGCCGCTCCCATGGCAGACGAAGCAGTCAATAGCCAGTTCCACCCCCGGCTCAACGAAGGGGAAGTAGTCGCAGCGGAAACGTGCGCGTCTTTCCGTCCCGAAGAAGCGTCGGACAAACTCGGAAAGCGCCCCTTTAAGGTCGGCCAGGCTCACGCCCCTATCCACCGCCAGCCCTTCAACCTGCTGGAACATTGGGAGATGGGTAGCGTTGGTCGCCTCGTAGCGGTAAACCTTGCCCGGCACCACGATGCGGATGGGCGGCCTGTTCTTCTCCATGAAGCGCACCTGCATGGGGGAGGTATGTGTGCGGAGAAGCATGGGGCGCTCCCCGTCCTTCCCGTTAACGGGAAGGACCAGGTCAACCCAGAAGGTGGACATGTTGTCCCTTGCGGGATGCTCTTTGGGAATATTAAGCGCTTCGAAGTTGTAGTATTCCCACTCGACCTCAGGCCCTTCGACCACCTGGAAGCCTAAAGAGACGAAGATGTCGCACATCTCGTTGATGGTCTGGGTAACCGGGTGTAAACGTCCCTGCGGCATCTGTCTTCCCGGCAGGGTGATGTCAATCGCCTCTTTCTGGGCAAGACGCTCAAGCTCAAGCTCATGTAAAATCTGCTCTTTGGCCGTGAGCTTTCCTTCGAGGGACGTCTTGACCTCGTTGGCAAGGAGTCCTGCCGCTCGGCGCTCTTCGATGGGTAAAGAGGCAAGCCCGCGCAGCAAGGCAGTCAGTTCGCTCCGCCGGCCGAGATACCTCACGCGCCATCCCTCAAGCTCCGGGAGACTGTTAATGCTTTCTAGTTCTTTTAAGGCACTTTCTTTGAGTCCGTTCAGTTTTTCCTGCATCTTTTCAATCCTGTCCAGTAAGAATTACAATCAGAAAGACCCTCCCGACTGGGAGGGTCTCTTTTTCACTCGTCATTTATCAAACAAGCACTTTATTATATAAGAAAACCTCCCGTGCGGTCATCCCGCCCGGCAAATGTGAAGTAAAAATAAAATTTTACGTCTTTGTCTAATATCATATTTACCCGTTGGCAAACTCTAACATAAGAACTTTTTGCTTGTCAATACTTCTTTGAGGAGATTACTTTAAGACATCCAGACAACATTACATGCTTTTCTTACTCAGACACTGGTTGCACAACCAATGATGTCTTTGCTAAAGAATCAACCTGCACAATAACTCAGGAGTGTCCATAATAAAATCGGCTTGCAAATCTTTCTGTTTGTCCTCGAGGGAAATGCCCCACGTAGCGTGGCAGGTATTGCAGCCAGATGCTCGACCAGCTTCGATGTCAGCGATGTTATCTCCAACTACCAACGTATCATCAGGTGAGACTCCCAAACGACTTAACGCAATATTGACTCCCTGTGGGTTAGGCTTGGGCTGGTCTACATCTTCAAAACCCACCACTACCGAAAACATATTCGCGACGCCAGTTTCCTCTAATTCTGTTATGGCTCCAGCGCGACATCCAATAACTTGAAACTCCCTTAACTTCTGTGTAACTATTCCGAGTTTCAATCCATGAGAGCATAGTCTTTCAAGCATAGGCTTGACCCCGGGGTAGATGCTGATTAAACCCACCTTCTTGGTCCAATACGCTCGCCGGAAATTCTCCAATAAGTCCAAAGCTGTTTCTTTCGTTGCCTGATGCTGCATTAATGCTTTCCTGATGTCGCCGCGAGAATTTTTTAAGAACATCTCTCCTGAAGGATATGCTATGTTAGCCGCCGTAAGAACCTGCTGAAGAGATTGGACTCTGGCATCAAACGTATTGAGAAGAGTATCATCCAAGTCAAAGATGACGGCCTTATATTTCATATATCTGACTTCCATTTAGTATTAATGCTTATTAAATGTCGCCCAGTTCATCAAGCGTGCCATGAAAACAAACCTTATTTAGGCAATCAGTTTGTTCCAGCATTATAAGCTTTGGGGAAAGCTCATACAAACAGTTATTTTTAAAACGATTTAAGGAGGGATTTTGTCCCTCCCTAAATTTTCGGTGCTATCTAATTATGAGAACAAAGCAGGCTAAGCGGTTGCGGCCGGCGGAGCAACGGGCGTTGGTGTTGGAGCCTATGTAAATTCAACCAGGAGCGACGCGTCTTTCATTGGACAAAGATTGCCGGTGTTACTATTAGTTCATGTAATGGCCCGACCAGACACTAAGACCTCCAGCGAACAAACCACAAGTATACTAGAACCAGTATAGCAATCACTACAACAGCAATGATTATCCAGAGTATCCAGTTGATCCCGCCCGGGGCTGGCTGCGCTCCGGCGCCGCCTGTCGGCTGAGGCGCCGGACTAAGCGAAGGGCTGGGACTCGCAGCAGGCGGCGGCGTGGCTGCTACCGTTGGCGAGGGTGACTTGGTCGGCGTTGGAGTCGTGATAGGCGTCGGTGTCGGCGTTACCACTGGTTGAACAATCAAATTGGCCAGCACCGCAAACTGCGTGAAGTGGCCTGTCTTACCACTGACAGTATGATTAACCGGGTCAACCACGATATCTGTGAGGTTAATCCACTGACCACTAGCAGTATCATAGTACGCAATGACCAGGCTGAACTCAGTCACACCCGCCG
>Ga0315295_10000557_pt1 | contig 32224 bp, 26 predicted proteins | sample YL17G14_0_MG_FD_204453 | JGI IMG/M metagenome (GOLD analysis project Ga0315295, IMG submission 204453) | Sediment microbial communities from Yellowstone Lake, YNP, Wyoming, USA - YL17G14_0 | ecosystem: Environmental > Aquatic > Freshwater > Lake > Sediment | place: USA: Wyoming | collected... | reverse complement strand
ACTTTCAATCTAGGTCTTTTAATGGCGAAGTTAGAAGAGTGTGACATCAGTCCGGTTGAATTTGCTCCATCGGACCTATCGGACAATCTGATAGAGAAACTTGTCAAGCCTGTGAACGCGCTCTCGGGTCCGGTCGTTGCCAAAGAATTAAAGGATGCTCTTGTCAGGATTCGGAGGGAATAAACCTTGTTCCGTGATGCTATCCCTGGAATGGATAAAGTTTTTCAGACCGAACCTCCGGAGGGCTCTGTAATTTTAATTATAGGTAATGCAGGAACGCTGAAGTCTGCCTTCACATATAATCTAATATCGAATGATTTAACGCACAGGCAAAGAGAATTCGCCCAGTGCATATATGTAACCCTGGAAGAAAAGAAGGAGAGCCTTCTCAGGAATTGCAAGACCATGGGAATACTTCCCTCAGAAAAAATACTGATATCTGATTTAGCTACTTTTCTCAGAGCAATGGAGAACTGGAAAGAGTTTGTTCCTGAAGAAAAAGACTATCTCGGACTAATATTAGAAAAGGCATCCCGGCCATTCAAAATCCTGCCATCCAATAATTTCGATGTATTGACCTATTATCAAAATAACATATCTAAGGAAAAGGCCGGGGCAAAGGATGAACTAGATCCACCAACCTTGACGCCGGAAATATTCGTTCTTGATTCCCTGAATGCACTTAATTCCCTCGTCTATAATAACTCAAGAAATATCCGCAAAGAAATGGGGAATTTAATATATAAACTGCGGGAAGAGGAGGTTACAAGCTTTCTCATCATGGAAACCGGGGATCCTTCACAATACCGGCCTGAAAATTTTCTTGCTGATGGTATAATTGAATTGGGTATGATGGAGACTGATCGGAATAAATTCAAGAGATACTTGAAGGTCAGAAAGATGCGCTCAACGAGACATAGCATCGAACCATTCCTTATTGAGGTCACTGAGAATGGTATTGCAATTGTGGAGGAGCTCATTTGAAGGAAATGGATTCGGGCCTGGTTCTAACCGATTTTCCAGCGATTCATAGAATTGAGATTGAAATTTAAACTCGGTAGGTGTTGAATTAATATGTCTGATGAAAAAAACCGGATAAGTATCTATGGCGCTGATAAAAACACTTCAACTGAAACCGCAATACCAAGAATTTCTGATGAAATAATTATAACGGTTCATTCCGATGGATGGGCTATTGATCATAGTGAAAGAGTTCCAAGCAGATATTTATCTTTCGAAAAATTATTGAAATATAAATATCATCTTGTATTATCATCTGAAGTAGTAGGAAAAATCAATCATAAAATCAGGTCAGTTTCTGATAACCAGGAGATGTTAAAAGACACTTATGAAATTCAATATGAAGACATACCTTATCGATATGAAATTACATTTATCCCAACTTCATATACCAGGACATTATTATATTTCAGGAGAATCATCGAAGAGCGCGAATTACGGGATATCAAGGCAAATTATCAGGCATTGTTCAGACAAAATGCATTCGGTATTGTCGTTTTGGATTCTGAATACAACGTTCTTGATATTAATAATAAGGGGTGCGATCTGCTGGATCGACCGTTGAAGCATTTAAAAAATAAATCTATTATCGAATTACTTCATCCCGATAGCAATAAAAAGTTACAGAGATATTTGAAATTATCTTATCAGGATAAATTAAATAGTTCGGGGTTGGAATTGCGTTTCATTAAAAAGAATGACGATTTTAATTGGCTGCATTTCTCATTAATTCCTGTCTCGGATGACAAGACCGGACATGATCATTATATTGGAACTTTTTTTGATATCAATGATTTTAAAAAAATCGAAGAGGAGAAAAAACGGGAAAAACTAAGGGTCAATATTGAAGATGGAAATATTTACTGGATTGATGAAAAATCCTTAAATCTCTGTTATTCGGTGTTTGATGACTATTTGAGTTTTAATTATCATAGATTAATTCTATCCAGAACTCCAGAAGACAATCTAAAAAGTTTTATAACAGGTGATTTCGAATATTTGAGATTGGGAAAGAATAATATCTATGACGACACAAAAGATGTCTTGTCTTCTTTTAGAGATATTATATTGAAACTACCTAAAAAGAGTGTTGTTTTATTTGATGACATTGATTATCTCTTTACCAATTATGATTTTAATCTTGTCCTTGTCATTATTCAATTTCTTAGAGATGTTGCTTTACTAAAAAATCTAGTCATTTTAATTCCAGTGAATAGAAAAAACTTCACGGAGAAAGGATGGTCAATACTGGAAAAAGAAGGAAAAGAATTGAAGTTATTAGATGAGAAAAATTTATCAGATGATTTAATAGAAACCCTGAAACACATTTTTGATTGGAATCGACAGGGATATAAGCCAACATATAAGGATATTTGCAGAAAAATGAATATTACTTATCAGACATGCAGGAATAGAATTCAGATATTGAAACAAAATAAATTAGTTGAGGTAATTATCAACGGCAGGGAAAAGAACCTGATAGTGACCAAACCGGGTGAAAAAAATATTCAATGACATCAATCATCACTATTTCATCACTATTTTCATCACAATTTTCTTTATCTCACTGAAATATAAATGATAAGCCTAGGGGAAATGGGCGAGGTGGTTGAAAAAATGAATGACCGGCAAATAATTATATCCGTACTTATATTATGTTTTGTGGGAATGCCATCGTTGAGTGTTCTGGCCGAGGATGCACTGTTAGTAAAATCTAATCCACTAGTTCCGGTCGATGAGCAAATAATAGTGCCTTTAAATGTGATTACATGCTCGGGAACCATAGTTAGTAATAATAATTTTTATTATAAATATTTCAGAGATGATACGTATGGATTAGTCGTTTGTGACCTTCATTATAATCATAATAGTCATAATCTATCAATATTTTATGAAACATGGCAATATGGTGTTTGGGTAAAAATTGCTCTTGGGGGAACCTATGTTTTTGATCAAGCAGTATATTTCGAGGGTCATAATGGTGGTGGAGACTCGTGGTATTTCACGCATTCAGGAGATCCATCCTATAGTGCTGGGACTCTAACCCAAACATGGACTTTTAATTGGTACGGTAATGTCTTTTATTACGTAGCAACATTTATAACCGGTTCTGGGTATTTTTCCTTTAAAAGTTATAATAAATGGACTATATATGGTGCGTATACAGTTGACAATTTATGTACATGGTGGAAGATAAATTACAATGTTGATGGAGCCACAAATTATGCTTATGCAGGAAGTACTCCATCTCAACAAAACACTGAAACAACCGGAGATCCAGCGGATTGGGTAAATTACCGTTTCTACGATTCAAGTAAATCTTATTATGTGAATGCGAATAAAAATGATTTTACTTGGGAATATACGGGTACAAAACCTGGTACAAGATGGGGTATATTCCTTGATACCTTAGAATCCTACGGTCCTAGTAGGGAAAATCATGACGCTAATGATAATGATGAAAATACTAATGGTGCCGACCTTTGGGGTTCGTGGGTTGTAAAAAACAAGAGCATGGTTTCGGGTGATGATTATTCAGTAACGATGAAAGATATCCCCTCTTGGTAATATAGGTGAAAAGATGAAAAGAAAAGAAACAAAATTTTTTATTCCAATTATTTTTTTCATTATTCTAATTTTATTAATATCTATAATGTTTTTAGCACCATCGGGTAAAGGAACCTTAATAATTTGGATAAAGAATTATAATTCTCCTTGTATTTCAAATAATACAACAAATTGTGAGCATTTCACATTGAAAGTAAAATCAATTTTATTAAATAATAAGGTACTTGACAATGATATTAGATTAAATGGTGGTGAGTTTTGGAATACTAAAATAAAAGTTTCTGAAGGTAAATATACATTAAAATTAATGGAAGATAATGGCTATGAAGCGTTAGCACCTCCAATAAAAGTCGAAAAAGATAAGACAATATGCATGCATTTTCCTTGGTCTAATACTATAAATGTTTATACCAATGTTAGTCATCAATTGTGTCCTCCATAATATTTCTTTCCTTTCTTTATCAATTGTTAGCAAATATTTATTAGGTACAACATAAATATATATTATAGTTTGAATAATTATGAATGACCTTTTGCGAATTTTCGGAATTAAAAAGAAATTCGGTACGAATTATATTCTCAAAGGAATCTCTTTAAAGCTCAAAGCAAACCAAATCGTCGGCCTAATTGGCCCGAATGGTGCTGGTAAGACTACATTATTGAAAATAATAGCAACCCTCATGCAGCCAACCTCCGGTAAAATCAGGTTATGTGGATATGATTCTAATACGAATTTATCTATAGTCAGGTCAATGATTGGATATTGCCCCGATAATCTTCCGATAGTTGGAGACATTACCGGTTATCAATTTCTAAAATTCTTTTCGGATTTCTATTATATTGACGAAAAAAAATTTAATCGAGCTATAGCAATAACTGGTCTAGGACGAAATGATCTAAATCGAAAATTAACAACATACTCGAACGGTATGAAGAAACGAATCCTCATAGGCCGTGTCCTTCTACTCAATTCTAATTTAATACTTCTTGACGAACCAACTTCGGGATTGGATCCAGAAGGACAGCGTTTTCTACAAAATCTGCTGCTTTCATCGAATAAAAAGGATAAATTAATTCTCCTAAGTTCCCACAACCTTTATGAGATTGAAAGAATCTGTGATAAAATATTGATACTTGAAGATGGGTATATTAAACAAATATCTTCGATTAATGAAATGTTCAAAGAATCAGATGATATGATTGTGGAAATTTTAATGAAAGATATAGATGATGAAATGGTCCTTAAGATGATCGAACAGTTCAAAGAATTGACCTTCATCTCATCGGAGCTTAACAAGGTTCGGTTCTTTTCTAAAAAGAATCTGAACAAAGTAAAATTACAAAAATTTTTAAAGAAGGATAAAGGTGAACTGATTGAAATCAAATATTATTAAAAAAAGATATACACCTTGGTTAAATTTTAAAACCATGTTAAAAAGGGAACTTATGCTCTCCATCATCGACCATAAAACCCTCTATGTAATATGTGCTTCAATTCTCATTATTCTATTAACCTATTATTTCATAAGCTTGGAATTTGGCCAATTGGCCATTGGTTTCCTTCTTGTGATGCCAGTCCTGAATATTTCAATCGTGATTATTATATATTCTTCCACCATCATTTCAAGAGATATCGATTCCGGGACCTTTGATCTTCTTCGATTAGGTCCCTCAAAGGGAATCGAATATCCGATGGCAAAGATAACCTTCTGTGCTATCCAGTATTTATTATTGAACACGATCTTCCTTTTGATAATAACACCCTTCATGTGGGCCTATGGTTGGTTGCTCTTTGAATATGCCATTATATCAATCTACGGTCCGTTGTTCCTCGTCTTCCTATTTTTTTCGGCTCTCCAACTTATATTTTCCACCATCATCAAAAAAGAGAGTGGTTCGATAGCCCTGGGCTTCTTATTTTCGATCTATCTCGTTCTATCCTCTCGCTCTTTTACGGTCATTGATCTCCATTATCGCGTTGTTAACTTGAATTTCCAATTGACTGAGGATTTATTACATTATTATTCAGGATATAATTTCAATATCTTACTTTGGGGAATATTCCTTATTATGACCATTCTGCTTAATATTGGTGTTCTGGCACTGCTTCGAAAGGAATGGATGAGGAGATTATGAGAATTAAAAACTTGATTGTAATTCTTATCGCATTGACCATGATATTGCCCAATAATATCATTGGGTCTACTGCCAAAACAGAAAAAAGTAGAGGTTCTACTCTCACCTTGGACTTCAATTGGGTACCGAATAGATATTTATCTCTTTTTAATAACACGACCTATAACATTGCACTTCGAATCGACTATAATGGACCGACGTTTAAAGTTGACATTGATATTACATGGCCCAGTAATATATACGCGAATTTCTCTAATCTAAGAAATCTATCTATAACACACGGATCGACTTTCTTGAATATATCCATCAGAGGTGTTTTAGATTCAGATAGAATTTTTGATTCATACCACGCAATTGCCAAGATCACAAATTCAACTTATGAGATTGAAGACTCGATTGATTTAGATATCTCAATATATTTACCTATCTCGGGGAGGTTTGGGGCACCTTTCGATATTAACTCGATAAATGAAAGTTTCCCGATTGGCTCTATCCAAGGATTGGCAGCCAGGGGAAAGCCTATTTCTATAGATGTGTCTATCACCAATTTATTTGATTTTCAATCAATCAATCAATATTTCGGACTTCAAGTGACCTTTACGAGTTCTTTGAACTCAAGAATATTTAAAACAATATCGGTATTCAATTTCACCAAAATCACTATAAAAACAAATGAAATGAAATATCTTCGATTCGATATACCTTTTCCGGAAGACCAAGATATTGACCAAGTCACTGTAGAACTGGTAACTTCATCCGACAGTTCTTTCAAGGAAATATCAAATGTATATTACATAAGGTCAATCAATAATAGCATTTTAAATACAATGATTATGAAAGGAAGTTTGAGAATAGTTTCCGGGATTAATATCATGTTAGATCTTCCTAGCAGTCAAATAATATCATATGAAGGCCGAGTTCTGGTGGACTATAATAAGATGACTCACTTTGATGTTGAGATAGATAATTATAATGATAAAAATTATAATAACGTAGGGATAAAATTTATTGATGAAGTATCCTTGAGTGCATCCTTTACAAATAATACATATGGAGCTCGAAAAGAATATCGTGTCGATGTCAAATCTTTCAATAAGTCCTATCTACACATCGATTATCGACCGAAAATCTCAGGTTTGCATAAATTCTATTGTGTGATGGACACACCAACTAGGATAAATTCCAACATCCTCGATATCTTCTTTAAAACGGGTCTAAAGCTTGCGTATGATAATTCCTCAGAGAAATATCAATACAATCAAGACCAAAAGAGGATTGATTATGATTATCAAACGGTCGGAAACGATGAAACCTTCCAAATCAAGATACCTAAGAACCTTTCTGCAGAGGATTTCGATTATTCAATTATTCCCTCTGATGATCTTGGTGTAATAACCGGGAATGGGATTGACAGGACCGGTTATACTTACAATGGTAATGACCATCTTTTCCGGGACGATTTCGTTCGCAAATTAAGTATTATTTTTCAACGAAATGACAATTATACTCTTATTTCGTTAAAGGTTCACTATAACCACGTTGGATATTTTGTGATAATCCCTTTCATCCATATTGATGGTATGGTCTACATCTTTGATGTAAATTGGGAGAACAAGTCCTATCTTCAATGCCCAAATTGCCAAGTCATTCCAATGGAAATTCAATCTGCGACCCTTAAAGTTATAAAAGTTGAGCCTAGAGATACAAATAGCCGTCTTATAGTCTTTTCAGGAATTCTAGGAGTTGTAGCATTGATCATAATGTATTATTTTGAGGTATTTATTAATAGAAAGTCCATTCTTCATCAACATATTAAAAAGCGAAGTAAAATTCGCTCAGCTACATCTATAGAGGCGATTCTTTATCCTAGTATTGGTCTGCATCCTAAAAAGAGGACACTGAAAATAATGAATGAGCAAAAAGCAAATAAAAAGGGGAGGCCCCAATCTCCTGAAGATCCAAACAGGAACAGCAGGAGATGAGCGATTCACCCTGTTTACATGACTGATTTTGCCCTTCGAAAAGGATTTACCTCAGTATTATTGATCATTGAAGAAATAAAATAATGGGGCCCCGGTCGCCCAGAGCCCCGAGTGGGGATGGGCGAGGTATGAATCCTCAGAATCATTTAAAGAAATTATTTCAGGTTATTAAATTGATTGATATTATATAAAACCGACCATTGACGCCGTATCAAAATGTCCTAGAACCTGCCACCGGCGCCGTTCTGACCGTTAGATCCCTGCATCGGCTTGACGGCAAGGCCTTCCTTCGTGAGCTCCAGCTCCCGGTATTTAGACTCGAAGGTCATGCCCTTCATCGACAGGATGCCGAGCCGTGTGACCATGGAGTCCCCGACCCTTTCCCGCTCGATGTCGAAGACCCCGTCGAAGACCGACTGGAGCGATGTGACGACGTTCTGGTCGTGCATGCCTTTGTCGAGGAGGAACAGGCCCGTGATATTGTACTTCTTGAACTTGCCCCTGATGGACTGGGCGAAGCCATAGATGGTGTCGAAGCCCAGGGCCTTGATGGCCGGGCTCAGGATGGCTATGACCGCCCTCTTGGTCGGGGCGTCCTTGATACTTTTAATGGCCTTGTCGATGGCGATCTCTAGGTTCGTGATGCTCTTCGAGCTCAGGACCACCGAGCCGCGGACCTCGACGCTCCGGACCCGCTCGTTCTTCTGGGTGTACCAGTCCACGATGACAATCTGGCCCTCCTTCTCGTAGTCGCTGAGCCTCTGGCCTATGCTCCTCATCTGGGTCCTCCACTCGTCCGGCGAGATCATCGTCAGGACGATCATGACGGACCCGTTCTCGTCGAGGCCGCAGCCAAGGAACTGGTTCGCGAGCACGTCCTTCTCGCCGCTCGACGGGCCCTGGAGGATTATGGAGGCGCCGTTGGGTATGCCGCCGTGCAACATATCGTCGAAGCCTGGCACCCCCGACGGCAACTTGGTCGCGAAGGCCTTGTTGAGGAGCCTCGGCCCGATGCCGAGATCGTCTATCTCCTCCCGGTATTCCTTGACAATGGGTTCCAGGGCCTCCCTGGCCCTGGCCATGGCCTGGGCCCTGGAGGATATCCTGGCCTCGGTCTCGATGATGCTGTCGAGCATGCCTGCTAGCTCGGACAGGGTCTTGTTGAAGTCCAGGGCCTTGATGTATATGTGAACCTTGCCGTCGTCCTCGAGCTTGACCTTGCGTATGGTCTCGCACCGGTCGGCCAGGTTCTTGAGCTTGGACCTGTAGAACGATACGGGCTGCACGGGCTCCTTTAGTAACGACGATAGGAACCCCTCGAAGAGCTCGATGAGGAACTCCATCTCGCTGTCGGGCTTGACCGCGTGCTCGTCCGGGACCGCCCCTTCGTGGGGCATGGGCTCGGCCGTGACAGGCTCGTTGGGCGCCTCCCAGATCCTCCGTTCCGATACGGTGCTTTCCTCGCGCTCCTTGACCTGGTCATCGACCCTCTGGGACCTATCGTCGGCCTCGGCCCTGGTGCCCCTGCGGTATGCCATCGACTCGTCCTTGGCCGCCTCCTCGCGCGTGGACCTCTGCTCCTCCGAGGCAAGGTCACGGTCCTTGCGCTCTTCGGTCGATGAGGCCTGCCAATCGTACTTCTGCCTCTGGGAGGCCTCGGACCAGGTCTGCTCCTCCTTCATGGCCTGCGGTTCCCAGGAGAACTCCCCGCCGTGGCGGGCCTCCCAGGGCTTGGGGACCGTCTCCTTGGGCTCCGAATGGGGGAGCGATGTGGCCGCGAGGTCATGCTGGCCTACCGTCGATGCCGTCGAATGGAAATTGCTAGGCCTCTCATCGGGGGTGGTGACAGGCCTCTCAGGTATGTCCGATGTCTCCAGCGCGTTGCCGCAGCTTGGGCAGCGGATCCATCCCTGCTCCACCTGGGTGCCGCATTCGGGGCATTTCAATGGCGCCTCGGCCGGGGCGGCCGCGGCCTCCTTCGCTTCGTCGACAAGCTGCGGCGCCGGCGAGGCCGCCGCGGTCGTCGCCTGAGCGTAGCTCGGTCCCGGTGCTACAGGTTGGGTCTGTATTGGAGCGGATTGCGAGGCAATGCTGGCAGCGCTCACCGGTGTATAGACGTTGCACTTGTAACAATAATGCTGGCCATACCTCCTGATGAAGTAGAGCGTATCACCGCATGTGCGGCACTTGAGCTCGGTCCTCTGGGGCTGCACGTCATCTCCCGTCTGTGCGACCTGGGACGCCTCGTAGGTCCCGCAGTTGTAACAATACCACTGGTTGTATTGCGCGACGAAGTTCAAGGGCCTCTGGCATTTGCTGCAGAGCCTTGTCCCAGATTGCCCCTGGCCCCAACCGTTAGCCATCCCTTTCTACCCTCTTCCCTATTGTTGTATTGTTGAGAGCGAGCATGCTCATCGGGTTTTTTCCCAACAAGATTCCATCTCTTTGTTGAATTCGAAAGTATATAAACCCTTTGTTAATTTTGAATTACCTTTCAACAAAATCAACAGGTAGAGAAACCGCTTTGTTGAAAACACCTATCGATTTCAACAAAAGACCACTCCACCCATTCAACAGTGTAATGAAAGCGTGTTGTTTCCCGGCCGTCAGCGGACCTCGGTCTCGGTCGAGACCTCGATGCCGTTCTCGGCGAATATGAACGGGTGGACCGTGTTATCGTGGTCCGTGAAACGCATCTTGATCACCGCGATGGTCCTCCGGTATTCCCCGGCGACCTTCTCATAGCCAATGGCGGTGAAGCTGTCGCCCATGAAGGCCTCGATGCCGAAGCGCGACTGCTCACCGGACTGGTTCAGGGATTCCGCGAGAAGTATCGTCGAGACGTTCATCTTCTTCAGGAACCGGACGAACCGGAACATCTCCTGCCGTATCTCCTCGACGGACTTGTAGAACAGGCTGGCCGCTGTGAGCGAGTCCACGACGAGCCTCTTGATGTTGCCGTGCTGCAGGAAGCTCTCGAGGAAGTTCTTGATGGCCCCGAAGCCCACGATCTCCCTTTCGACCTCGTCGCGGACGTTGGCGCCCTCCCTCAGGAGGCCGCCCATGTCAATCAGGTAGATGCTGCCGTCGTTCAGAAGAGGCTCGAGGTCCATGCCCAGGTTCTTCATGGCCAGTATGATGCTCTCCCGACTCTCCTCTAAGGTCAGGAATAGGCCGCCCTCGTTGCATTCCTTGGCACCGTGATAGATGAACTGCATCCCAATGGTCGTCTTGGCGCTGCCGGCAGGCCCGCTGAAGATGTTCACGGACCCCTCTGTGAAGCCGCCCTGGATGAGCTCGTCGAAGCCGTTGATACCTGTCGGGACTCTGGTCATCATGGGAACACCCCTTTCTACATATTACCGTGATTCGTATCCTTCGGTCAGGCCCTCTTCATTAGGGTCGCCTTCACCTCGTTTATAAGGGCCTGGACCTTCTCGTCATCCGCATGCTTTTCGAGATTGAGCAGTATGTTCCGGACCGCCTCATCGCCGAACCAGGCCTTGAGGGCCATTGCCAGCGTCTTGATGGACTCGACCGGGTCCTTCTGGTCGAAGTCGTTCTCCCTCATCTTGGTCATGGTCTCGACGGCCCTGAGGCCGATGTTCTCGGCCACTCCCCTGTAGATCTGCTTGTATATGTTCGCGGCCGCCTGGAGGTCGACCTCCTTCTTGAAGATGTACTCTCCCCTGCCCGCCTTCTGTATGGCACCATCGCCCTCGAGCCTGTGGACGATGGTGGAGGTGACGTGCTTGTTGAGGTTCAGGGCCAGGGCCACCGCGGTCGGGGAGATGACCTGGTTCGGCCTGGCCTCGAAGAACTCCCTGATGAGCTGGGTCTTGCTCTTCTCCTCGTGGTTCTCAATCGGGATGGTCCTCTCCTCCCCAACATCATCCTAGATATTGCAGCGGCCCGAACGGGCCCTGCCTGGGCCTAATCCAAATAGCTGGTTAAATAGGTTATCGATGGAGGACAATGAGGGACAGATAATTAGAAAATATAGATAGCATATACACACGGGCCCGAACTGGTCACAGGGAGCGTCCGTCATACATGACAACGAGGAACACGCCGCTCATCGGCAGGGAGAAGGAGCTCGAGAAGGCCCTCGAGGCCCTCAAGAAGACCATGGACGGCCACGGCCAGACCGTGCTGGTCTCCGGCGAGACCGGCCAGGGCATAACGAAGCTCGTGACCGAGCTCCTGGACAAGGCCAAGGCCCAGGGCGTGGAGTGCCTGACCGGCAAATGCCTGTTCAAGGAAGGTGCGGACCCGTACCTGCCGTTCAAGGACGCCCTGAAGGCCCACCTCGAAGCGGCGAGGAGGGCCGCCGACGATAAAAAAGAATCTGGTGGCGAGAGGTACACGGACATCCTTCCCATGGGCCTTATAGGGTTCGGGGCCGACGACCGCGAGGAGAGGGCCGCTACGGCCGAGGCCGACAGGAGGAGACCGGGCGCCTCGACCCTCGGGACGGACTTCACCAAGGAGAGGGAACGCGTGTTCTCGGCCCTTGTATCGGCCCTTTCCGAGCTGACGGCCAAGAGGCCCGTCGCCCTGTTCCTCGACGACCTTCAATGGGCCGACAGCGGGACCCTGCAGCTCCTCACCTATATAATCCGCAATTCCGCGGACCAGCGCTTGCTCGTCATCGGGGCCTACAGGACATCCGAGGTCGAATCCAAGAAGGGCCATCCCCTGAAAGATGTCCTCCAGAGGGCCCGCCGGGAGGGCCGGTGCACTGAGATCAAGCTCGGACCACTGAAGAAGGAGCACATCGAGCTCATGATAAGCACGATACTGGATGTCCACAAGGTGCCGAAGACATTCACGGAGCGGATCCATAGGGAGACCGGCGGGAACCCGCTGTTCATCGAGGAGCTCCTGAGGTCCCTCGTGGAGACGCATCTGGTACCGGCCAAGGGGGCGAACCTGAACAAGGTCGACCTCGGCAAGGTCAAGGTACCTTCGTCAGTGGCCGAGCTCCTTGGAAGGAAGCTGGAGGGCCTGGACAAGGAACAGCGCGATCTCCTCGAGGAGGCCGCTGTCCTCGGCGAGGAGTTCTCGCCGGACATACTCGGCCAGGTCGTCCAGATGGAGGAGATGGAGCTCATAGACATGCTCGAGGGGCTGATGAACCTGCAGATCGTCCAGGAGGTCCCCGAGGAGGGCGGCGAGATACGCTACAGGTTCGTCCACAAGCAGATGAGGGGCGTTGTCTACGACACCCTGAGCGCTGCGAAGAAGCGCCTCCTGCACAAGAGGGTCGGGGCGATCCTGGAAGAGCTCCCGGCGAAGGAACGTGAGAAGCACCTGTTCGCGCTGGCCCACCATCTGACCATGGCCAACGACCTCGGCAAGGCCGTCACATACACCATCATGGCCGCCGAGCGAGCCGAGAGGGGCTTCGCGGCCGAGGACGCCATAGAGAGCTACGAGAACGCCCTGGTCCTGCTCGAGAAGGTGCCGCCGACGGCGGACACGCCCAAGAGGAGGAAGGACATAGTCGCGAGGATCGCGGGCCTGAAGTTCATGACCGAGAACTGGGGCGACGCGCTACGCTATCTCAAGACCCTCGAAAGGGAGGCCGAGGCACAGAAGGACCAGCTGACGCTGTCCGAGGTCCACCGGAGGATCGGTCACATCGAGAGGATGCGCGGGTCCTGGGCCAAGGCCACGACCGAGTACAACAAGGCGCTGGAGATCTCCGAGAGCATGGACGACGAGCTTGGCATAGCCGAGGCACTTCAAGGCCTCGGGCCCATCCACGCCATGAAGGCCGACTACGACGTGGCCAAGGCCTATCTCGAGAAGTCCATGGACATCTCGATGGACCTCAAGGACACCCTGAACCTCGGCCGGTCCTATGTGGAGCTGGGGCACGTGCTCAGGGACCAGGGGACCTATGACGAGGCCCTGGGATCGTACACCGAGGGCCTCATGCTCCTCGAGAAGGCCGGGGACCAGTACTCGATGACACGGGGCTTCCTTGCCATCGGCGACCTCTGCATGATGACCAAGGAATGGGACAAGGCCGTGGACTTCTATGGCAAGGCCCAGGCCATGGCCGACAAGACCAAGGACGCCCAGATGAAGGCCTGGGCCCTGTTCAAGCTCGGCGAGTCCTATGCCTACAAGAACGACTTCGCTAAGGCCGAGGACCTTTGCGGCAAGGCCCTCATGAGCCTGGCCCGTTCCGACGACAAGGTCGGCCTGGCCTACGTCTACGCGGCCTACGGCATCGTCTTCAAGCTAGAAGGTAACTTCGGCAAGGCCTTCGTGCAGTTCCAGCAGGCCCTTAATACGGCCGAGGACCTGTCCATGCCTGTTGTGACGGCGAACATCAACATGGAGATCGGCCTCATGTACAAGGACAAGGGCGAGACCGAGACGGCCCGGCGCTTCTTCGAGAAGAGCAAGAAGCTGGCGGACAAGGTCGAGGCCATGGCCATCGCCGAGCAGGCCCAGCGGCTCCTGGACGGGCTGGAGCGCTACGGGGCCACTGGCGACGACGTGGAGCACTACATCGACAAATCCATGAAGGCCATGGCGAAAAGGACGCTGCACAGGGATGAGACCAAGAACGGGACGAAGTGATCCGATCTTTTAAAGGAAATGGATGTCTAGTATAATCCTCCCATTTTGGCGTAAACCTTTTAAACCTCTTTCCAATTCCTGGCATTCATGTTGCACAAGCGCCTCATGGCCATCGGGATTCTTGGATGTCTGATGCTGACCTGTCTTGCGACCATACCGGTATCCGAAGTACCGGTAAAGGCCCAGGGTACGGGGAGCGCCACGACGGTCCAAGTGGGCATATACCTGATCTCCTTCGGTAACTACGACGCGAACAAGGGGACCTACACCTTGGACTTCTACATTTGGTTCAGGTACAACGTGAACGGGACCGCGGCGGACTTCACCATCGAGAAGTTCGAGTTCATGAACGGGAGGGCCGGTTCGACATCCAAACTGTCCTCGGTGACCAAGGACGGTGTGAAGGAGGTATGGTACAGGATCCAGGCGAACCTGTATGCCAACCCGATGTTCAAGATGTACCCCTTCGACAAGCAGAAGATAGTGCTCCAGATGGAGGATGCGATCTCGACCACCTCCACCCTGGTCTACCAGCCATTGTCCGATGAGAGCGGCATCGACCCAGCGTTATCGATAGCAGGCTGGAACATGGACCAGTGGTCCTGGACCAGCGATACCCACGGGTACAACTTCGGGAGCGACCACGAGACATACTCGCGGCTCACCTTCGAGATCGACATAAGCAGGGCCCCGACCTCCACCACCATCAAGACCTTGCTGCCACCGATCATCTTCTGCATCGTATCGTGCCTGAGCTTCTTCTTCCCGTCGACCAAGATGGCCCAGAAGATAGGGTTGGGCACCTCGATGTTGATATCGGCGGTCATGTTCCACATCAGCCAGATCTCGAGCCTACCACCGATGGGGAGCCTCATCATGATCGACAAGATCATGCTGTCGACCTACGGTTGTCTTTGCGCCTCGCTGATATGCACGGCCTTGGTATCGGTCAACGACGATTTCTGGAAGAAGGCGGACCTGTCCAAGAAGATCAACATGTTTGGTGGGATAATGTCCGTGATCCTGCCCTTCATAATCTTCGGTGGGCTGTGGTTCCTCTAGGATCGTCAGACGCATGAATCTGTCCCTTTGGGCCCTGAAAAGGGCCCAAGGGGGCTTTTGATTTTTATTCTTCTCTGCTACAAATATTATATATCCACTAATTCATGTTCTTGGACGAAAGGGTCCAAGGTGGGATGTCGGCAATGTCCAAGATACCGGTCGCGGTGCTGGGTGCAACGGGAATGGTCGGCCAGAGGTTCATATCGCTGCTCGAGGACCATCCGACCATGGAGCTCGTCTCGCTCGTGGCCTCGGAGAAGAGGGAGGGCAAGCGGTACAAGGAGACCGTGAACTGGCTGCTGGACATCCCCATGCCCGAACAGGCTGGCAAGCTCAGGCTGTTCACCTTAGGGACACGATTCACGGACCTCGGCGCAAAGCTGGTGTTCAGCGCCCTGCCCGTGGAGGAGGCCGAGAGGACCGAGGACAAGTACGCCTCCGAGGGCGCGGCGGTCTTCTCCAATGTCAAGGTCAACAGGATGAGGCCCGATGTGCCGATACTCGTTCCCGAGATAAATCCCGAGCACCTGGGCCTCATAGATGTCCAGAGGAGGGCAAGGAAGGCCAAGAAGGGCAGCGGCGGGTTCATCGTGACGAACGCCAACTGCACCACCACTGGCCTCGTCATGGCCCTCGCTCCCTTGAAACCGTTCAACATACGGAAGGTCTTCGTCTCGACCTACCAGGCCCTGACCGGGGCTGGCTATCCCGGGGTCTCGTCCCTGGACATAATCGGCAACGTGATACCGTTCATCGGCGAGGAAGAGGACAAGATGATCGAGGAGACCGCAAAGATACTCGGGACCTTCGAGAACGACGCCATCACGCCATATCCGGTACAGGTCTTCCCGACGTGCATACGGGTCCCGGTCCGGGACGGCCATACCGAGACCGTCTGGGTCGACCTGGAGAAGAACGACCTGGTGGAGGTCGCTGACGCCATGATGAAGTTCAAAGGCCTGCCCCAGAGGCTCCACCTGCCCTCGGCGCCGGATACCCCGCTGGTCGTGCACACGAAGAAGGACCGGCCGCAGCCCATCAAGGACGCGCGGCTCGGGGCCCCGCCGGCCAGGGCCAGGGGCATGGCCGTGTCCGTCGGTAGGCTCAGGGCCCACGAGAACATGGTCGGCTTCACGCTGCTGGTACACAATACGATCAGGGGCGCCGCGGGAGGTTCCCTACTGAATGCAGAGCTCGCGATCTCCGAGGGCATCGTCAAGTGATGGAGGTCATTTTCATGATCGTGATGAAGTTCGGGGGCTCCTGCCTCGGTCAACCCGAGGGGTTCAACAAGGTCGCGGACATCGTGGCCTCGGATAAGAGGCCCCGCATAGTGGTCATCTCCGCGGTCCATGGCATCACATCGATGATAGAGGGGCACCTGGCCTCGGCCCATGCGGACGAGGAGAGCATCCAGTCGCTCCTCGACGAGCTCAAGGTCAGGCATGTGGGCCTGATCCAAAAGGCCATCAAGAGCGAGGAGGAGAGGGGCAAGCTCGTCCAGGCCGTGGACCGTCGTGTCAAAAAGATGGAGCGGCTCCTCTACGGCGTCGCATATACGGAGGAACTGACCCCGCGGACCCGGGACCTGTTGATGAGCTTCGGCGAGAGGCTCTCGGCGCCGATACTGGCGGCGTGCCTGAGGGACAGGGACGTGCAGGCCCTGGCCTTCGATACTGACAGGACGGGCCTCATCACGGACGGCGAGTTCGGGAACGCGACGGCGAACCTCTCGGCCGTGTCATTGGAGTTCGCCAGGACCATGGTCCCCAAGGTCAAGGAAGGGATGGTGCCTATATTGACCGGATATTTCGGCGCGGACCCCGAGGGCCGAGTGACGACCTTCGGAAGGGGCGGCTCGGACTACTCCGCCGCCGTCGTGGCCTATGCCGTCGACGCCGAGGTGCTGGAGATATGGAAGGACGTCGAGGGGTTCATGACCTCGGACCCGAAGGTGATCCCCGGGGCCAGGACCATCGACCGGCTCTCCTACCAGGAGGCCGCGGAGCTGGCCTACTTCGGCGCCAAGGTCCTCCACCCGAGGTCCGTCGAGCCCGTCATGCAGAAGGGCATACCGATCCATATCAGGAGCATCGATGACCCGAAGGACCCAGGGACGCTCATCGTCGGAAAGGGCTACGAGGCCCCACGGACCATCAAGAGCGTGGCATTCACGAAGGACATAGCCGCCCTGAAGGTCTACGGCGCCGGCGTCGGCTACAAGCTCGGCGTCCTGAACAAGATAACCACCGCCCTGAAGGACAAGGGCATCAACATCAAGTCCGTCATCACGGCCCAGACCTGCATCAGCCTCCTCGTCGAGAAGCGGGACCTGGAACCGGCCTACAAGGCCCTGGAGAAGGCCAACCTGAACGTCGTGGAGGAGCTGGAGCGCGTGTCCGACATCGCCCTCGTCGGCATCGTGGGCGAGGGCCTCGTGAAGACCCCCGGCCTGGCGGCCAAGGCCTTCACGGCCGTGGCCAGCGCGGGCGTGAACGTCGAGATGATATCCGCCGGGGCCTCGCGCGTGGCCTATTACTTCATAATCAAGGAGAAGGACCTCGAAAGGACCGTCAAGGCCGTCCATGGGGAGTTCTTCCACACCTGATGACCGGTCCGTCGTGCGGATGCCGAGGTCGGACCGGCCCACTATTAATATAATTAATACAATATAATTTACAAAACTTATATCTATATGGAGCGACCCGTAGGGGATGTCCAAGGGTATCGGGCCAGCTCGCGGGGGACAGAAGGAACGGCATGAGGATAATAGCTTTCTCGGACATCCATGGAAAATTGGAGCTTCTCGACGCGCTGAAGTCCATCGTATGCAAGGAGGCCCCGGACATCATCGTCTTCTCGGGGGACATCGTCGCCGGCAAGGAACGGGCCTCGGAGTGGTTCAATGCCCAGCTCGAGGGCCGGGAGCCGGTCTGGCACAAGCGGGAGATCCGCGACGAGGAGGCCGGGGAGATCGACACCTATGAGAGGTTCTTCTCGAAGGTCAACGAGCTCGGGGTCCCGGTTCTGGTCGTCCCGGGCAATATTGACGCCCCGAAGGAGCGCTACGGGGCCGCCGCGGCCGAGGCCGAGGAGAAGTTCGAGAACGTCCATGTGATCCACAACACGGAGTATCGGTACAACGGCTTCGTCTTCAGGGGCTTCGGCGGCGAGATAACCGAGGAGCTCCGCGAGGACCGCTTCGTGCAGCGGTACAGACGCATCGACATCCATGGCCACATCTACTGCGAGGCCGAGAACCTCATACTGGTCACGCACTCCCCGCCCGTCGGCCAGAAGGTCAGCAAGGAAGGGACAAGGGAGAAGGGGAGCCCTGTGGTGAACGACCTGCTGGAGACCAGCGGGGCGTTCCTGCTGTTCTGCGGCCACGCGCACATACCCGAGGTCGAGAGGCTGAACGGGGCTTATGTCGTCAACCCGGGGTCGCTGACCGGCCAGAGCTACGCCGTCGTGGACGTCAAGGGCCGCGGCAAGGTCGAGGTCAGGCACTGCAAGATCTAAGGTATCGGGAGGCCCACGGGAGCTCCATAGGAGATTTATTTATACAACGGGTTCAGTTGCCTCGCCATAAAGGAAGTGTTCGACCATGTATCCGCAGTACGGGCCACCACCGCCCGGTTATTATCCGCCGCCCCAGCCAATGTATCCCGGACCCCAGCCGGTGATGTACGTGGCGCAGGCCCCACCTCCTGGCAGGAACACACAAGAGGGTGTCAAGTTCATGTCCTACTACATCCTCCTCGGCATCATCACGAACCTCATCGGGTTCATGCTGGCCCTATTAGCCCTCGTTAGCCCCGCAGCGGTCATCGGTCTAAGCTGTGTGATTGGCGGCCTCGCCCTCCTTGTGTTCCTGATGTTCATCATATCCATGGCGAAGTACTGGGAGGGAAAGCACGAGTTCGGACCCGCGCACGAGCATAACGTCAAGTCCGCCGTCTACATGTTCATCCTCATAATCATCATGACGTGTGTCGTGATGAGCTTCTCGATGTTCGCGGGCATCTCCATGGCGCTGTCAGGGAACCTCTCCCAGGGCATCTTCATGATCGTCGTCGTCTCCGCCGTCACCGGCATAATCAACTCCATCCTCTGGGGGCTCATCATGATGTCCCTCGGCAAGCAGTTCATGACCGCCGATGAGATCAGCAGGGCCTATATGGCCATCATCCTCATGGTCCTCGGCAGCGTCGTGAGCATGGCGATAACGATGTACATGTTCAGCACAACGAACCTCATCACATCGACCTCGACCAGCTACATGAGCTACATCGGCGGGATATTCACCATCCTGGGCAACCTGATCTTCTATCTCATATACAAGAATATCCTCGCGAGGTTCATCTCGGGGCAGATCAGGCCTCCGGCCCCACCGATGATGGGCTATCCACCAGGCCCGGTGCCCATTGGGCCTGTCTACGGCCCGCCGCCGGGATACCCGCCGACATACCCAATATAGGGTCCTAGTCACCCAGCTCGCGCCTCAGCTGCACGAGGTAGGCCTCCAGGAACCTGTGGCGCTCCTCGGCAATTCTCTTTGCGGTCCTCGAGTGCATCCCCTCCTTCAGCCGGACAAGCTTCCTGAAGAAATGGTCCAGCCCGAAGGCCTTGTCGTCGAGCCCCCGGCCTTTGGCCCAGGGGTCCTCGAGATCGTACATGGGCCTGTTGGTCGAGCCGCCGACGAGAAAGCACCGGGCGATGCCGATGGCCCCCATGGCGTCGAGCCTGTCCGCGTCCTGGAGCAACTTACCTTCCAGGGTCCTGGGGACGATGCCCCTAGAGTAACCATGGACCTTGATTATCCCAAGGATGGCCTCTGTCGTGGCCTTGGGATACCCGTTATCGAGGAGCAGGGACCTCGCGATCCTAAGGGTCCTTCCCTCGGATTCGCGCTCCTTCCCGAGGTGCTTGGGCGCGCAGCCTATGTCGTGCAGCAGGGCCGCGGGCCTCAGGATGTCCAGGTCGGCCCCCTCGGCCTTTCCGAGGAGCTCGGCGAGCCTCAGGACGCGCAGGGCGTGGCCCAGGTCATGGGCGCTGTCGGCGCCCTTGAACAGGGGCCTGGCCGCGTCGAGGAGCTCACGGAACCTTTCGCGTCCTGACGCTTTCTTGGCCATGGTCCACCACCAAAATTGAAAGAGCGAGAGGGAACTTGGACCTTCAGCCCTGCTTCTTCCAGCCCGGGTCCTGGAACTTGGCCCTGGACATCTGCTGGGACTGGGTCTTCCAGGCCTTGTCCATGGCCTCCTTCTTGAGCTTGGCTGCGTCGACCCTCTGGATCAGCCGGGCCGCATCCTCAGCGTACTTGGAGTTCGGGTCCAAGCGGATCGCGTTCTGTGCATAATATATGGCATAGGTCAGGTTGCCGTTGCCGAAGCAGGTCATGGCCTTGGCCATCTGCTTCTGGATCAAGAAGAACTTGCTGTAGCAGCTGATGCACAGGGGCCAGTCGAACTTGTAGTCGTAATAGATGCTCGTCCGGACATGCTCGTGGTCGTAGGAATTGCACTTGGTGCACCGGACGGAGCTGCAACCGGTGCATATCTGCGGGACGTTGATGTCCGAGAGCTTCGAGCCGCAGGATGCGCAGAACTCGCCGCCAGCGGTCTTAGCCTCGTCGGTCTCGGCCGACGGTATGGCCTTCGTCCCCTCGGCCTCCTCCGGGGCCACTTCGACCTCCACTGGGCCGGTGGTCGGTTCCTCCGGCCGGGCCTTCCTGCCCGGGCCGACCTTCAGTATCGGCTTCTCGTCAGCCTCGTGCCTGGTCCCCTTCTTCTTCGGGCCCCATAGGAGCGAATCGGCCTCCTCCTTGACCTCCTCGCGTTCCTCCTCGGTGGGCTGATCGGCCTCGGGCTGTTCCTCGGTGGCAGGGGCCTCCTCCTGCGGCTTCTCCCTCGGGGCGGTCTCGCATTCGTCCTCACGCGGCATGCGGGGCGCGTAGAGGTCGTAGAGGCAAAGCCTCTTCCGCCTGGCGTCCGACGGGCCCGCGACCTCTGCGCCCTCCTTCACGAGCTTGAAGCCTGGCCTCCGCTTGGCCAGGAGGGATTGGAACTTCGTGTCCGAGCGCAGGTCCTGGGTCTCCTGGTCCGGCCGCAGGTACGGTTTGGCGTGCTTGAGGGCCAGGTCCCGGACCGATATCCGCTCGACGGGCGGTTCCCGCCGCTCCTGTTGGGCAGGCAGCGGCCTCGACCAGGGATAGGCCGTGGCAGGCTCGACGGGGCGCGTGCTGGCGGGTTGCGCGTAGGCCTTCTGGTGCTCCTCCTCGCGCTGGTTCAGATAGGCCTCGATGTACTTGTTCTTCCTGTTCCTTGGATCCTCGTCGACCATGGCCTGGCCCCCTTAACGGCATCGCCGGGTAGTTTCACTTTAGTTTCGCTCTTTACGTATATAGATATTATGGATAATGAAGTTTTAGATTATAGTTACAGTAATTATCTAGTGGAATAGATGTATCGACGGAACTTGCCACGGGAACGCGTTGGCCTCTTCCCACCATCCCTTTGATCGATGTCCCTCTTACAGATGAAGAAACGGCCTGAAAAGCACTTTAGTTTCACTGGACTCCCCCGAGCGTTAATATATTCGAATACCGAAGTCTTGGCAATGTCGTTCGGTGATTGGAGGTCTGGACCATGCTTGAGAACTGCCTATTGGACATAGCGAACCTGCTAGATGTGAACATCGACGAGATGGACCTGGGCCAGCCCCTGTTCACGGACCCGAGGTACATCTCGAGGCCCTTCGAGAAGGCGAACTTCAAGGCCTTCGACCCGTTCGCGTCCGAGGTTGGACCGAAGGAACCGAAGGAGGTGGCCTTCGTCGATGGCGGGAACCTTGAGATCCTCAGGGCCCCGAACTTCTCGGTCCAGCTGGTCCGCGTCTACTACAATATCTTCGACTGGAAGAACGAGAGGGTGGCGCCCCGGAAGGTCCCTCCGAGGATGGAGTTCTTCGTCACGGCCTTTGCAAAGATGATAGACGGGAAGATGTACTACTCGGGCATACTCCATCCCATGGTCGAGGACCAGATCGAGTACCTGCCGTCGGGGGACCTCATGGTGGACTCCATGGACCGGCAGTTGGCCACCGGCGGGTTCAGGGCGGACATCTCGGTGATGGGCGAGCTCACCCGGAGGGCGGCGGAATGGGTCCTCACGGGCCATGTGATGAGGGAGGAGCTCGACGAGGGCGACCTGCTGGTGCGCGACGGGACGCTGCAGACCGCGGTGAGCAACGAGAAGTACTATTCCATGCCTGCCTACGAGGCCGCCGACAAGAGGGGTGTGCTGCTCGGTGGCCTCGCCAAGACGAGCACGATGTTCACGACGACGGGCCTTTCGTTGCTCGCGGCCGTGCACCGGCTCTCGCAGGATTGCGACCTGAAGGGGAGCGCTTGGTACTACCATCCGCTGGCCGAGAACCATCATACCGACCACCCGGCGGAGATGTTCGTCACGAAGCTCCACCCGGACAGCAAGTATGTCTTCAGGTTCGAGCTCTACAAGCCCCAGGCGGAGAGGATGGACAGGGAGAGCATGGACGGGCTCTTCCGGCGACTCGGCCGCAACTCCGACGATTGGAGCTTCGTTGGCTATCCCTACGGCCTCGTCGAGGCCGATGCCAGCGCGAGGGTCACCTTCCACGAGAGCAGCGGCATCAAGAGCATGGTCAACATGACGCTCTCGAACATGGCATGCTTCGACAAGATCAGCCGGCACCTCCAGGCCACGAACGCCCATTCGGTGCTGGATTCCATTTGATGAAGACGGTGAGAACGTGGAAACCAAGGAAGATAAGGCAAAGCTCGAGATGTTCGGACAGATCATTGGCGGCGAGCATGGCAAGATACTCATACGCCAGAAGAGCGACCAGGTCATCGAGCTCGGGGACCTGCTTGTGGGCGAGGCCGGCGGTCAGAAGGCCCTGATGAATGTCTATAACCTGCTCTACGGCTCCCAGATAGACGACAGGACGCTCCAGATGATGAGCGGCATGAATCTGGAGGGCATCTCAGGAAGGGCCGAGTTCATAGAGAGGAACCTCAGGAGCTATGTGCTGGCCGAGGTGAAGGTGCTCGTGATGCTGCCGCCCGACGGCGGAATGCCGAAAACGGCCAAGGTGCTCCCGACATTCTTCTCGAGCGTGAGCCTGGTGAACAAGGACGACCTGGCATTCATCCATAGGCCGGAGTGCCCTGTGTTCATAGGAAAGGTGAGGTCCGGCTCCAAGGTCCTTGATGTCGACGTCCACCTGAACGGCATCGACATGTTCACGCACCATGTCCTGATCCCGGCGACCACGGGCCGGGGCAAGTCCAACCTCGTGAAATGCATGCTGTGGTCGATGATAGGGAGGCACGAGATCGGCGCCATGATACTCGACCCCCACGACGAATATTACGGGCGGAACGGCCCCGGGCTCAAGGACCATCCCAAGGCCGCGGACGGGCTCGTCTACTATTCGCCGGACCCGCCCAAGGGCGGCCTCAGCATGATGATAAACCTGTCCCTCATAAATCCCGCCTACTTCAACGGCATCGTGAGCATGACCGAGGCCCAGCGAGAGGCCGTCTGGACGCTCTACAACAAGTATCATGACCATTGGATCGAGGCCCTGTTCATGAAGGTCGATGAGGAGACGGCCGAGCAAATGCATGTGAACATCGCCAGCATCGCGGTGCTCCAGCGCAGGCTCTCGCTCCTGTTCAACCTCAAGGTTATGGACAAGGGCATCTACAGCAGCAACGACGTCTTCACGACGAGGGGCGGGGAGAACTTCATAACCGACGTCATGAGGCATCTCGAGGCCGGGAAGAAGGTCATCATCGATACCTCCAGGCTGGACCACAGCGCCGAGCTGCTCATCGGCAGCATGGTGGCGTCGAGGCTCTACATGAACTACAAGGAGTACAAGTCCCAGGACAAGCTGAAGAACGCGCCGGTCATCACCTTCGTCATCGAGGAGGCCCCGCGGGTCCTCGGCGGAGAGGAGCAGACCATCTTCGGGACCATCGCCAGGGAGGGCCGCAAGTTCAAGATCGGTATCACGGCCATCACACAGCTCTGCAGCCTCATCAAGCGGGAGATCCTGGCCAACCTGAACACGAAGATAATCCTGGGGAACGAGATGGAGGAGGAGCGCAGGGCCATAATAGCGTCCGCGAGCCAGGACCTGAGCGCGGACTACAAGCTGCTCGGTGCGCTGGACAAGGGCGAGGCCCTGGTGAGCAGTGTGTTCACGAAGTTCGCCGTCCCCATCCAGATACCGCTGTTCGAGGACATCGTCGCCAAGGAAGGGAAGAAGAAGGACGGGCCGAAGGAGAAGACGAAGTTCGTCGGATTGTGAGGGAATCCGGTTAAAAATTCCGATTCGGCAATATGAAAAAACGAGAAATTTATGAGGCCTGGAAATATTGGGTTTTTAATTGAAAAGTAGTATTGGAGATAGGAACGCATGGTCAATACATTGGAATTAAAAAAGCAAAAAGAAATGGAGTGGCTCCTTTCGCAGAACGAGAGCCAGTTCCTGGAATTTAAACAATCGGCCTCAGATAATCTAGGAAAAACGATTTGCGGGTTCGCAAATTCCACAGGCGGCAAATTGATAATCGGCGCCAGACCCGGTGGTATTATTATCGGTGTACACGACCCAAGCGACGAGGCCGCGAGAGTTGAGAATATCGCCCGAACATGCAAACCTCCGGTGACCGTGGAGATCGCATACTTCGTTAGAGAAGGTAAGTACCTCCTATTGGTGAATATCCCAAGGAGTGGATCCGAAATTCATCAGTTCGGTTCCGGGTTCTATACCCGCATCGGTCCGATGAACCAAGCAATGGAAAGACGGGAACTGGAGGAATTCTTCTGGAAGACGGGCGTGCTAAGGTTTGAGGATAGACCGCGCCCTGAATTTATATATGCCAAAGATTTTGATCCCGAGGCGTTCCGATTGTTCCTTCTTAGGTCTAAAATTACTTCGCCAAAGCACATCGTGGATTTATTGGTCAATCTCGGTCTTGCCAAGGTCGAAAATGGATTGCCTATTTTGAACAATGCCGGTTTGCTTTTTTTCGCTCGGATACCAACACGATTCGTCAGGCATTCTCCTGTGGATTGCATCCTATTCAGTGGTTGGGACAAGGTAGATATTCTTGACCGCAAGACCCTTGAAGGGAATCTCATCGATAATGTCGATGGGGCAATGATATTTCTCAGGAAAAATCTCAAACTTCGATATGAGATAATAACCTTAAAACGCAAGGAAATACTTGAGATTCCAGAGGAGGCCCTTCGAGAGGCCTTGTTGAATGCCATAATCCACAGGGATTATCTCATAGAAGGAGGAAATGTCACAGTTGAGATTTTTCGAGATCGAGTTGAAATAACCAATCCTGGCGGTCTTGCCCCCGGTCTGAAACCTGAGGAATTCGGGAAAAAGACGGTGAGACGGAACCCCCTTATTGCGGATATTTTCCAGAGGATGGGGGAGATTGAAAAGATTGGGTCCGGCATTCAAAGAATGATCGCGGCTATCAAGACAGCTGGGCTCCAGAAACCGAAGTTCGAATTCACGAATTTCTTCACGATAACATTTATGAGGAAAGTAGGGCAGGAGACCCCGCAAGTCACCCCCCAAGTCACCCCCCAAGTCACCCCCCAAGTCAGAACCGTGCTCGAATTGTGTCTCACGGCCCGATCTAGGGACGATATCTTGGATGCCCTCGGCCTATCGGATAGGAAATATTTGCGGGAGAGTTATATACAGCCATTGGTGGCCGCAGGTTTATTGATTATGACTATCCCCGATAAGCCTAATAGCAGTAAACAACGATATATCACTACAATTGTTGGTAAGAAGGCGTTATCCAAGAAAAAGAGGTATACTCATGGTTGAAAAAGACCGCGCTGGTCCCATAAGGGAGGTCGATGACTATCTTGCCATACTACCTGAAAAAGAAAGGGCCGCGCTAGAGAAGCTCCGCCGGACCATAAAGTCGGCAGCACCAAGGGCCGTGGAGAGGTTATACTACCACATGCCTGCATTCTACTATCAAGGATGGCTCGTGGCATATCGCGCGACGAAGACCCATTGCAGCCTCCACCTGCTGAGCACATCGGTAATACCTCGGTTCAAGGGAGAGGCAAAGGCCTTCAGCACATCGGCGGGGACCCTCCAGTTCACGGTAGAAAGGCAGCTCCCTGCGGCCCTGGTGAGGAAATTGGTGACCGCCAGGATGAGGGAGAACGAGGAACGAAAGAAAGCGAAGACGAATGGCCCAAAGCGCAGGAAAAGGTAAATTCACCTCTTGATACCTGAAAATCAATAGTGATAATTTCTGTTACTGAATAACAGAAAAGAATAAAAGCATCTTATTCTATTACTGAGTAACAGAAATGCATCCAGGCGTGACCGTAAATGAGTGAAGTGAGCCGCGGGAAAGGCAAAAGGGCCATGGATGGAATCGAATTTACCAATAACTTTGATGCACAGCCCAGGGTGCGAAAGGGCAGATTGCATCCCTATATCCTTATCACATATTCACTAAAGGGATTGCCACCTAAGAACAAGATGGCCCTGCAGCGCGGGCTGTTCGGGTACAAGACCGAGAAGAGATACGGTAAGAAAAGATACTTCAACGCGAGCCGTGGGCTCGTCGGAAATTGGGGACGGAGGATAGGCCCGACGGCCTTCCTGATGAGGTACCCGGAGGCCGATAGGGTCCGGGCATTGTTCAGGGAATGCGCATGCGGATACAAGGAGATCACCATCTGGTTGGAGGATGGATGAGCGTTTCATCTTACTATAAGGGACAATACACACATAGAACGAAGAAAGTAAAGTAGGAATGAGAGAAGAGAGAGGGATCGACATGCCGATAAGATTCGCGCACATGGCGGACGTGCATCTGGGCGCCTTTAGGGACGAGCGGCTGAGGGAGCTGAACGTGCGGGCCTTCGAGGAGGCCCTGAACATCTGCGCCCAGGAGGAGCTCGACTTCATACTGATATCCGGCGACCTGTTCCATGTCAACCTCCCGGACATGAGCATCGCCGACCGGGCGGTGCGGGCGATGCGGGACCTTAAGGAGAAGGGGATCCGGTTCTACATCGTCTACGGGTCCCACGACTACAGCACGGGCGGCTCGTGCCTCATCGATGTGCTGGACTCGGCGGCCCTCTTCACGAAGGTCACGAAGGCATCGACGGATGAGATCGTAGAGGCAGGATCGGAAGACAAGAAGGACAAGGTCGGCGAGAAGATATTCCTGGACTTCGTCGAGGACAAGAGCGGGGCCCTGCTGTGCGGGATGCCAGGGAGGAAGTCCTCGCTCGAGAAGAGGTACTACGAGATGCTGGACACCTCGGCCCTGGAGAAGAGGAGGGGCTTCAAGGTCTTCGCTTTTCACAGCGCCATCACGGAGTTCAGGCCCAATTACCTGCCCGAGGCCGATTCCATCCCGCTGTCGCTGTTCCCGAAGGGGTTCGACTATTATGCGGGCGGCCACGTGCACGAGAGGTTCCTGAAGGAGGAGAGCGACCACGGCATCATCGCCTATCCGGGGGCCCTCTTCGGCTACGATTACCAGGACCTCGAAAGGGGCAGCAAGGACAAGCGCGGGTTCTACATCGTCGAGCACGACCCAAAGAGCGGGAAGACGACGACAGAGTTCAAGGAGGTCAAGCTCGCCGACATCAAGGTGGTCGATGTGGATGTCGACGGTCTCGACCACCAGGCCGCCAACCAGAAGCTCAGGACAACGGTCAGCGCCGTCAAACCGGCCCAGGCGGTCGTGCTGCTGAAGGTCCACGGCCAGGTCTCGAGCGGAAGGGCGTCGGACCTGAACATCTCGGAGGCCCAGGAGGGCCTCGACGCGGCGGGCGCGGCGGCCATCTTCGTCAACAGGAACCAGCTGAAGGGCGCGGAGCTCGAGAAGATAAAGGTCGAGACCGGCCCGAGGGAGGGCATCGAGGCCAAAATATTCAACGAGTACCTGTTGCAGTTCGATTCCAAGGACCCTAGGTTCAAGGGCGATTACGGCCTCGGCCTCAGCAAGGAACTGCTGGACATCGCAAGGGTCCCGAGGCCCGAGGGCAGGACCAAGAACGACCACGAGAAGGTCCTGCTGAAGAAGGCCATGCCGCTCTTCCAAGTGAAAGGCGACGATGGCCCGGCCCCAAAGGCGAAAGGGGGTGAGGCCTGATGCTTCTGAGATCGCTCCACCTGAAGAACATCAGGTCCTACGTCGACGAGACCGTGGACTTCCCGAAGGGCATCTCGGTCTTCACGGGCGACATAGGCTGCGGCAAGAGCACGCTGCTCTACGCCATCGAGTTCGCGCTGTTCGGCGCCACCTCGGACCTGCCGCTGGAGTATCTATTGAGGCATGGCGAGGCCAGCGGTTCCGTCGAGCTCGTTTTCGAGATAGAGGGTAAGACCTACACGATCCACAGGGAGATCGAGCAGAAGGACGGCAAGTACAATTCCAGCAAGAAGGACAACTGGCTCAAGCACAAGGAGGCCGTCGTCCACTACACCCCGCAGGAGCTCAAGGAGCAGATGCTCAGGACGGTGCTACAGTTCAATGAGTCCTTGGCCCCGAGGGCCTCGTCGGTCATCTACCGGTTCGCGCTGTTCACGCCGCAGGAGGAGATGAAGCGGATACTCGAGCAGAACGTCGAGGACAGGCTCGTCACACTTAGAAAGGCCTTCCGGCTCGAGGACTACAAAACGGCACTGGACAACGCGAAGGTCATCCAAGACTACCTCAGGGACGAGAGGAGGACCATGGAGGGCAAGGCCTCGGACCTGAAGGAGAAGGAGGCGACCCTCGAGACCAAGCGGAAGGAGAGAACGGACAAGGAGGAAAGGCTCCGGGTGCTGCTCAAGAAGATGGAGAAATGGGTCAAGGTCTACGAGGAGAAGAAGAAGTGCAAGGAGGACCTGGAAAAGCTCGAGAAGGAAAAGTTAAACCTCGAGAAGTACCAGGAATCCACGTTACGCGATGTCGAGAACCTCAGGGCCAACCTCAAGAGGGCTCGGGAAGAGCTCGCCCAGGTCGAGGAGGCCGAGGGCCAGATGGTGAAGCTGGAGCCCAGGATGAAGGAGCTCGACAAGGTGAAGGAGGAGCGGGAGGGCCTCGACGAACGGAAGGCCGAGTACGAGGAGCGCTCCAAGGTGGTGCTGGGGCTCGAGAAGGACCAGGAGGCCCTGGAGGCCAGGATCAAGGAGCTCGAGGACATCCTTGCCAAGGCGCCGGAGATCAAGGAGCGGGCAAAACAGCTCGAGAAGGATGTCGCCCGCGGCGAGAAGGCCCTGGAGAAGGTCAAGGAGAACAGGGAGGACATCGCGAGGCTCGAGGCCGAGGTGAAGATCACCAAGGACGACTGGGGGAAGAAGTACGTCGAGAGGGATTCCTTCCGGGAGCTCGAGGGAAAGGCCAAGTGCCCGAAGTGCGGCCAGGACCTGAGCCCTGAGCACCTGAAGAAGGTCCTGGACGACCTCGATGTGGAGCTCAAGGCCCTGGATAAGGCTGAGAAGGAGAGCAAGAAGGACATTGCCAAGGCCCAGGAGAACGTGCAGAAGTCCACCGTCGAGTCCAAGGACCTCGAGAGGGACAGGACCGAGCTGGCCCAGGCCCGTGGGGAGCTCCAGAGGCTCGACACCGAGGGGGCCCGCATGAAGGAGCTCAAGCAGACCCTCAACAGGAACGAGGTCGACCTGAAGGCCGCCAGGAACACATTGCAAAAGATGGCCGTGAACGAGAAGGACTATGAGGAGCTCAAGAAGAAGGAGAAGGACCTGGAGGAGCTCGCGAAGAGGTACGTCATCGCCAGGTCGAAGGTCGAGGGGGCCGAGCGTTGGCGGGGCATCGCGATGAAAACGGAGACGGACCTATCCGCCAAGGAGGCAAAGCTCGGGTCCATAGGCAAGGAGCTCGAGGCCCTCTTCGAAAAGTACGACGATGTCGGGCTGGAGAACGCCAAGCGGGAGTACGAGGAGGCCCGGGAGGTCGCATCCAAGGGGCAGTCCGAGGCCGAATCGATGAAGGCGGTCATGGAGCGCATCGACGAGGAGATCGCTTCGGTGAAGACGGAGATAGAGAAGAAGCGGGTGTTCGTGACCAAGGCCGAGGAGCACCGGCGGGCCGAGGACTGGCTCAGGGACTGCTTCGCGGGTGCGCTGGACGTCATCGAGAAGCACGTGCTGGCCAGCATCAACGAGGAGTTCGAGCAGCTGTTCCAGAAGTGGTTCAACATGCTCATCGAGAGCCCCGAGATCAATGTCCGGGTCGACGACAATTTCACGCCGCTCATCGAGCAGAGCGGCTACGAGCTGGACAACAAAGCGCTGTCCGGCGGCGAGAGGACCTCGGTGGCCCTGGCCTACAGGCTGGCACTGAACGCCATGGTGAAGAAGACCTCGGTCACGATGAAGGAGAACCTGCTGATACTGGACGAGCCCACGGACGGGTTCAGCATGGAGCAGCTGACGAGGGTGCGGGATGTGCTCGAGGAGCTGCGCTCGGACCAGTGCATCATAGTTACGCACGAGAGGGAGCTGGAGGGCTTCGCGGATAGGGTGTTCCGGGTCGTGAAGGAAGGCGGGGTATCGAGGCTGGCCGATTAGGCCGCGGGACCCACCGTTTTAGTATCATTTCTTTAATGAGTTAAGCGAAACTATTAAATATCTGCAATTCTATTAACTCGTTAAAAGAATAGGAGAAGACGATGAACGCGGATAAACACCTTGAAAAAGCAAAGAGGTTGGATTCGACCCAGGACAGACTTAACCCCAAGAAGGACTGGGAGACCATCATCGAGACCATCTATGGCGCTGCATTGAACTTCATCGCCTATAAATGCCAGACGGAGGATGGCCGGCACATTGACACGCATTCCGGCCTGCCAAAAATCCTTGATGACCTTGGGCATAAAGACCTCGCGGACCTGTTCCGGCAGTTGGACCATCTCCGGATGGCAAGATGGTACAGGGGCCAGGGCAATGGAGATTCCGCAAAACGAGCCTGGGCCATCCTAGAGAAAATCAAGGAGGAATGCAATACCGATGAATAAGAAGGACCAGCGCATCATAGAGCGTTTCATCGAGCGTGTCAGGGGACTAGGTAAGGTCTCCGCTGTTGTCCTCTACGGGTCGATGGCCAGAGGCGATGAGGACCGCAGGAGCGACATCGATATAATGTTGGTTGTGGAGGATAAGGACCCGATGTGCATCCTGCCGGAGGTCACAGGGATAATCACGGGGCTCAGGCCACACAGGGAGATCCGGTGCGTGTTGACGAACCTCAAGGATTATGACGCAGAGTTCTACAAGAACGTCTTCAAGGACGGAAAAGTGCTCTTCGGCAAGCTTGTCCTCTCGTCCGACAACCTCGCTTTGAGACCGTATTACCTAGTGGCCTACGACCTGAGGGGCGTTCCTCAATCAAAGAAGGTCAAGATAGCCCAGAAGGTCTATGGACAGCACTCGGTCAAGCGGATTAAAGGTCGGCGATACGAATATCATTACGAGGGGCTCAAGGACAGATTTGGCGTCACGGTCCTGAAGAAAGGGATTATCATGATCCCATTGGGAGAGGCAAGGGAGTTTCTCGCGAAGCTAAAGAAGATAGGGGTCGATTTCCACACGACCGAGGTCTGGATGTGATCCGGACCTATTCCCATCTAAGTGGGCATCTAGAGAGGCTATATAAGACCGTGTATTTGAGAGACTGACATCCTCCCAGGATTGAAATCCTGGGGTTCCTCACGGTTTGAAGATTCGCCTCACCCTGACGCAGACCATCGAAGATGATCCACTCGGGCTACTACCGGGCTTGCCAG
>Ga0315295_10000556_pt1 | contig 32243 bp, 33 predicted proteins | sample YL17G14_0_MG_FD_204453 | JGI IMG/M metagenome (GOLD analysis project Ga0315295, IMG submission 204453) | Sediment microbial communities from Yellowstone Lake, YNP, Wyoming, USA - YL17G14_0 | ecosystem: Environmental > Aquatic > Freshwater > Lake > Sediment | place: USA: Wyoming | collected... | reverse complement strand
GATGTGTCCAAAAAACTGTCAACATATGCCGCAATATCTTCTGGTATTGCCAATGATGCTGTAGAGTCTGAGACAATAGCAGGGGGGGTTGTGATAGGGATCGTGGACATGCCCAGATCCATAATCGTCTCAGGAACAGAAGACGGAGTCGGGTCTCCTCCACCAAGAATGAAAATGGCCGTCTCAAGTCGAGATCGCTCGACGGGATCTTCAATATCTTGCGGGTGAAACAGATGTGAGAAAAATTCAGGCAGGTGTTCATGGTTGTTTTCAATAACGTAATCAACCACATCCGAATATTGACGTCCGTCACAGTGCTGGTGAAAACAGTGATATTCCGGATTACTAGAATATGTGCCGGTAAATAGAATTGACGCGTCCGTATCATGGTTAGGTGTCGTGTGCTGATGAATCCATGGACATTTTATGTAAAGACGCTGTGTATCATATGACAATTTTTCAAGGGCTTTAACTGATTGACAAAACTTGAGATTGTCCTGTCCCAGGGCCTGAATTATAGTCAGCAGAGCAGAGATTCTCTGATTTGGAGATATCGGTAAGGGCATTGTCGTTCCTCCTCATACTTTTTCGATATTGCGATACCGAATAAGCACTGCTCACCTTGTACTTGCAAAGCGCGGACATTTTTTCTGGGTCGAGCGCTTGGTTGACAAGATGAAGTTCAAGGAACGGCCTATATGCGATGGCCGGTGACCACGCCCCTATATGTAATGGAGCGCCATCGATTGGAAAGTTTGGGAGATAGAAAAAACGAGATGGGTCAATGCAGGTGAGATCTATGTGACCAAGCTTTGAAAAATATAGACCTGGATCTATAAGTTGGAAAAGTAAATCATTACACGCTTTCCATATAGATCCAAACTCAACGGATTTACACATCGGCAAAATCAATCTCCATCGAGGTTTTTCCGGCTTCGATGAATGTGTGCTGTATGCAATATATGAGACGTTCATATATCGGAATATGGGGAGAATCATTTCTGGCGTGAGCTTCGAGGCATTATCTATGTCGACAAAAAGGGAAGAACTTTCCAAGACGTGCGTGTTTCTACGCAATGTCAAGAAGTCACTTGTATTTGTAAATGTGGTCATCTGATCACTCCATGATTTCATGAGCTCAGGAGTTTTCAGATGCTTCATGGGAAACTTTTTGCCGGCCTTACGTTTGGCCTCGGATTCCTCAGCATACTTATATAATTCAGGACCGGAGACATGCCGAAATAAACCCGTTTTGAAGCCCTGATTATCCTTATTGTTGGATCGGTAATCGCCCCGGTGGGAAAAAAAGTCATATATTTTTCCCCACGAAAGCGGCCGACAAAAAGCGATCGCGGGTGGAGAGACCCTTACGAGCCTCGGCGATAAAGCTATCTCAGTTAAGGTATTAGGGTCAAAAAGTCCCGAAATTACCTCGGTCACAGGGCTTTAACCGGTTCCGGTTCAACCTTGGAACTGTTTGTTGGCGTCAAATCGTCTTGCTCGAGCTCCTTGCGGAATTGATCTCCAGCAAATTCATAAAAAAGTTTCACAGCCTCGTCAGCTTCGGCCTGCAATTCTTTCTTATCCATAACGGCCATCTCAGCCGCCAATTTGACAAGAGCATAGGCATATATAGAGTATACAGGCACCTTGCGATAATCACGTAGACCTGCAACTTTCTGCATAATCTTTCTCATCCCGGCAGTGTCCGGCATCGGAACACATACAGTTTTCATAACCTTTATCCTTTCTTTTGGGGAGTTAATAATTAAACTGCATAGAGAAAATATATCATCCCAGAGCTATGTCAATACTCTATCTTTATTTAATTCATTAAGTGTTCTCAGTTGAGAACACCCTTGGCGTGAGATCCTACACCATAGATTGGTAGTAAAGATCCTGTTGGTAAAGATCCTGTTGGTAGAGAAAACCTGTCGGAAGTGACTTGGAAGTGACTTGGAGGCTCTCCATAAACCAACAGGATCCACACAGGTTCACCAACAAGTAACCAACAAGTAACCAACAAGTCATAAGTCATTGATTTTATTATTAAACAACAATACCAACAGGTATTTTCTTCAATCACTATCTATCTATCTAATAAGATAATAAAAGAGTATAAGTATCATAAAAAGATAAAATATGATAAAAAAGGCCTAATGGGGACCGGAAAGAGAAAATGCTCGTTATTTTTGTCACAATAACTTTCGGGCCCTGGACCCGGCCGGGTCCCATCACAGTTTTTGCCGGTCAGGATTGCTTGCTGATCCAGAGATATGCCGAGGAATCCTGTGGGATCTTTTTTCAAGGCCCTCGAAAATTTCCAAGGCCACATTGACTTTATTGCCCTAACCATTAAACCATTATACTATCCCATTTTCTCTTAAATACCTGCAATCATTAGACTTACCTGTCCGTTTAATAATCTATTGATACCTACGCTATGATAAAGGAGGCCCAAATGATTATCAAATGTACCGGATGTCAAGCAGACTTGTTCCTACGGCACTGGTCCAGCGAAGCCATTGCCGGAACTTGCCCAGTGTGCCAGGCCCGCTTCCAGACGGCCGGGGAGCCCCGGGAGATGGGCTCTGGGGAGGTATTCGGTTTGACAGGCCGTGGCGGGGCTCCTGTGCGGTCTGGGAGAGGCTCCGATAGCTCATCAACGATGCGTCTGGCCCTGGCAGCCGCGTAATGGTAGATTATTAACCACAGCCCGGTCCCAGTCTGGGGACATACACACGTACCTCTCCCGGGGCGTGTGCCCCAGACTGAGGGCTTGGGCACCCGGGAGACCCAATGACCCGCTACGAACTTGCCCAGGGCAAGCAACCCCCGCCCGTGACCCGTACCAGACGTGTGCCTGGGCAGCGCTACAAGAGCTCTACGGGCTGGCATGAGACCCAGAGGGAGGAGATCACTTTCCCTGAGTCATCCCTCAACCACTTGATGATCGACTCTAAGCACAGGTTAGAGTTTGACGCGGCGTACGAAACCCTGCGCAACATGGAGATTCCCACCAGACAGTTCCAAAGCGAGATTAATAAACTCTTGAGGCGTTATGCCGATCAACGGTGAGATCCTTGCCCGACTTGCCCATGTGCTTGGGTTCAAAAATAGCCGGCACCTGCTTGGGCACATCGACGCCAACTGGCTGAGGAACGTGCACGATGTTCCGGGCCTGTGCCATGTCGCTAAGTTTACAAATGGGGAAAAGATGCCCATACCCAACAGCTTCTTATTCCGGGACAGGATGTATCTTGTACAATCGGAGTTGGGAAATAACATAGAGAATCCGAGGTGTGATATATGCGCCAAGCCGTTGCACATGGGGACCGTGTGGTCAATGCGTCCCGAGGGTACACAATGGGCGGAAGACGCCTGGATATTTTGTCAAGCATGTGGAACCAAGATTTCCTTGAGTACGGATCCGAAGATGACGTTTGTGAAGATGTACCTGAAGGCCATGTATACACAGTACGACAAACAGTTAAAAGAGCGAGCGCAGAAGAATTAGTATACTTGGTATCGTTGACACAAGATATACCAGACGAGGTGGTGTGCCCGTGGGAAAAGGTTCACAAGTACATGTTGACACGTAACCGGCAAATCATCGGGTATCTCAGGGAATATGGTGTGGCTCGGATGAGGGAGTTATCGGATAAGTTGGGGATATCGCTTCCCGCCTGTAAATGGACCTTGAGGCAACTAAGGCTGTTGGGGCTGATAGATCGAAAGGGTAATACACATACATGGACCACGATCGACTGGAGGAAGTGCTCCTGAGCGTTGGCGGGTCACGGGTTGATACACGATGGGGAGGTATATGGGATCAGAGAATACTGACAAGCGGGAGAGAGGATATCGTAGAGCCGCCGACAGGGCACTGTGCTTATGCATGTCTGCGATCCGAGCTGGCTATTGTTTATTATTTACAAGGAAGAATGAAAAAGCAGTATCGACCGATAATGCGAGTGGGGTACGGGTTATTGGGGGACGGGGTGTGGAGGAGGCATGTGTGGTCGGTACGGGAGGTGACCAACACATGGCGACTGAGGTATTTTGGAGTGCCCTTGATCCGTCCGGAGATTATGGCTTATATAAAAAGTATGGCGACAAAAATGATAAAGCTGAGGTAGATGATATGTACAAACAAGAGGCACGGGACATTTGGTCGTCGTTATCGGGCGGGGCGATGGGCCTGGAACTGAGGATGTCCAACTTGGACATTGAGGGTAAGTTGACATGGTATTACCGGGATGACCTGTCCACATACACAAGTACTGTGGCATTGACAGGTAATATTCAAACATTCAAAGCGGCTGTGCACATGATAATTAGATCATGTGTGGACCAGATCATTGATCGGCATTACGTTATCAAGTCCCGGGCTGATTACACCAAACATGAGCCTGAGCGGTTGTTGCTTTACAAACAAATAACGGAGTATTTCAAATTATGACCCGGCATCATGGCAATCTTGATGTTGTCGTAAACTTTTTGGAAGGTTTTTTTGCAAAGGAGTAACAGATGCCAAGTCAACTTGAGTTTCAACGCGAGCTGGCTGCTTACGATGAGAAGTCCGCTTTAGCTGAGATGGAAGAGGCACGAGCCAAGATTAGAACATTGGAGTTGCGATATGCAAAGCAGCGATTTGTCATGGATATGATGACAGCAATGGTTAAAGCAGAGCAAGAGGAGGCGATGAAAGGAAGTCCTAATCTGTAAAGTGCTTGGCGATCAAATCCAGTATCTCCCCCTCATCCTCAGGCTGCATAAGCAGAAACGGCCTCTTAGGTAATCTGGACGTTCCCTCATCGTGATACTGCCCATAGCCTGTCTCACTATACACGTTCACGTCCAGACCGTTAACATCGTAGGCGATGGAGTCATACAGTGCCCCCGTCTTACGTAAGAGGGGGTGACTGAGGTTGTCCACCCGGGGCAGCCAAGGGTCCGGGCGTCCTTCGGCCTGGAAGTTCTTGTGAACACTGTCAACTAATAATCTGCCAATACTGTCCAAGACCGGACCCAGGTCCTCGGCCTTGTCCCCGGCTTCATCGACCCAGTCGTCTGGCACTGAGGAGTCAAAGTCCCACGTAATCATTGCTGTCTCATGATTAGGATTTTGTCAAGTTTAACATCTATGTTTGCATATGTGGCCTTGAGCAGGGTAATATCGGCAGCCTGTGCCGTGGACACAGCTTCTAGTCTGGACAAAGACGTGGTAGTGGTCAGGGCCCACGCAACACTTGATCCCAAGACTCCTAACGCCACAATTACTACTGCCCACATGATGTGCAGAGCCCGTTTGTTTGTCATAAAAATGTTCTCACATTCTTCGCGGTGATTTTTGTACATATCATCCTCACTATGGGTCATGTGGGGGATCCCTTCTTCTGCGCCCTATTGATAGCAACTTTTGTTGATGTATTAGAACTGGGATCTTTATTCTCAATTCCCGCGTCCCGAATCTTGGTAGCGTCTTGTGCCCCCACATCGCCCGTCTCACCCTCTGCCGGGGGCTCACCAGGCAGTCCTTGCATAGTGGGTGCGGGCCCAACGTCGAACTCTTCGTCATCCAGTTCATAGGCCCGGGTGAAATATTCTTTTGTAAACTTGACCCCGAGCTTCTGCAGGTTCACGTCGATTGTGGATCGTTCCACGGTTGCCGGCTCGTTCTTATAGAGACGGAATTTGGGCAACTTAGACTGTGCCCCGAAGTTGAAGTATGCGATGTACTCAATGAGAGTGTTGAATGCGCTCTCAATCATCCGGGAATCTTCCATGACAATGTCCGATCGCACGGTCATGTGTGCCGAGGTAGCCGCAAACGATCCACCCTTAACCTCTGTTGTCAAGTTGGTGCCCAGCACAGCCATGTCGATTTCCCTGTTGAGCATGTCCACGAACATGGTGTAGTTCTCCATCGACTTGGCATCGCCCATGGGCAGGGCCTGGATCTTGGTATTCTCAGGGTGGGCGATGATCCCGTCGTTGAACGTGTTCTGGATCACGTCCATTATTTCCTGTAAACGCTCTTGCTGTAGTCCCGTTTCCATGGTCACGTCAATCCATGGGGCAGCGTATCGTTCAATAAAGTTCGGGGCCCACATACCCATTACCAGTCTGCGAAAATGCACGGGCCAGTAACATGCCGAAGCCAAACTTTCATTACCAGAATACGGGTCTTCATATCTCGAATGATACTTACTTACAAGGAACTTTCTCGGGGGCAGGGGCTCGCCCAGAGTCATATTCCGTTTCGTGCGATATCGCAAAGTGTTGGTGTCGTCCCAGTAGAACCATCGTGCTGCTTTACCAATAATATTCTCAGGCACTATCATTCCGCTGTCCTTGCCCCAGATGATCTCGGTAATATTAAAGCCATAAAATGGGGCCATTAACATTTCGGACATGATGGTGTAAACGTCATACGTCTCGAATAGACGTTCTATTAGTTTGTAAAGACGGGCGGGGGCCTCGTTCTGATCGATGCTATACTTGAGGGCCAGTGTCCCGGCCCGTCTGTTATTGAGGCATGCCTTGACCCGGGCATCCTGTAACAGGTCATCGTATGCCTCGACCCCCCGACCCAGACGCTGGAGGATGATGGATGGATTAGGCAACGCAACAGACGTGCGGTAGTAGTCCCACACAGTGCTACGGGTAACGATCTCTCCTATGTAAGGCTTCTTCGAAGTCACATTGAATGTGGGATCGTAGGTCGTGTCCGTAGCTCCCATGTATGGATCGGTAGCCGTGGCATTTGCCGATGCAGCGGGTGCCATATAGCTCGGCTGTTCAACAAAGTTCCGATGATGCTTCCTTGACATAATGCATTCCCTCTCTATATTGGGTAGCCCTCAGGGACACGGCCCCGGGTCGTACGTGATACATATGATACAGGTGTATTATCTTGACCCATGCTCATCATCGGATAACCCCGAGGCACTGTGGGTATGATTTTGCGGGACACGATGGACTTGATATTGACCTCGGCATTTTTCGCCCATCCCAGTGCCATGGATATGGTGTCCACAATATCGGACAGGTCCCCGTTGGGGAAGATCGTGCATTGGTTGATGAGATCCTGATTCCAGAATCCTCTAAGTAAATGCACCCTCCCCGCTTCCAGATAATTTGTCACAGCCGCTGCCCTGCTCACCTTGTCCTTGGACCCGGGCTCCCATGGTGTGATGGGTAGATTGGCGATGTCGTTTTTGAGGGACTGGATCAATGACTGGCCCGAGGCCTTATTCTCAATGATTACGTTATCTGGATTGTGATGATCTATCAATCGCTTTACTTGTCGGACCAGGTCGGGGTATGCAACCTTACCGTGCCACAGGTCCAGGCAAAAGAATTGCCCGCCATGTGTTTTGATCCACGCAGTACATGCGGACTCAGCCGCAGAATCCTTGGTTGAGAATGCGGTATCGATTGACAAAAACTTGCGGTATATTTGGTTAGGTTCGGGCAACTTATCAACGATATCCCACCATTCCGGTTTGAATATCTGAGTTTCCGATGCGTCAACAAACTCACCATAGAGCTCCTGTGCTCTTAGAGAGGGCGGGATCTCGGTCTCGAGATCCCGGATACCTTGCTGTGATAGATACGGATTATCATACGTTGAGTACTTGTAGCACTCATACTGTGGGTCCATAGCCAGGCCCTTGAGGTACATGTCGTAGTAGAGCGATTGCAGACCGGCCCTATCAACCAGACCGCGTGGGGTGCCGATGAGGAATGCCCGGGAGTCTGGGTAGTCGAGCATCATGGGCAATATGATCTGGGTCCATAGGGTACGGTCCTCGTGCAGGGCAATGCCCGCTTCGTTGAGGATGACCGTGTTATAGCCCCGGCCCACGAGCAGGTCGGGGCGGTCCACACTACGCAGGGAGATGGTGTTGGATAGGATATGGATCTCTCTCTGCGAGACTTTCCACCGCCACAAGGTCGGGTGCAGGCGCTTGAGTATGGGCTTCCAATAAATGTCAACATACCCAAGCAACTGGTTGTATTGCAGGTCTACCCACAGGATGTTCTGATCTTTTTTATCGAGACACTGATCTATGATACTTTGAACGGCCCCGAATGTTTTCCCACTGCGTCTGCCACACGACGCGACGACATACTTGGCCCGGGAGTCCAAAAAGATTTTTTGTTGGAGTTGGGTATATTCGAAAACAATCTGACTGTCGTGTAGCTCAGGTTGATTTCGGGGCGCTTGTGCCATTGTCAACTACCTCTTTTAGGGCGGCCCCCACAGTTTTGCGTATGACCTCAAGCTTAATATTACCTTCAGCCATCAAATGTTCGCCGACCCATCCCCTATGTCTACATTTGTTTTCGAGCCAATACGTGACCGCTTTCCATCGGCCCTCGAGCATTCGCTTGCGGGCCCATGTCTCGGCAACGTCGTCAAACATGGTGTTGATGTCGTCGACGGCCTGGGCAAAGGTCTTATCGTTATGTAGCCATTTGTATACCGTTGATAGAGCTACGGGCACGGCTTCTGCTGCAAAACACATGTTGCCATTGAGCTCACGATACTTGCTCAGGAATACTTGTTTGCGGGCCTTAACGGACTCAGAGGCATTGCTGATTATGCCGGGTTGCACCATGTAGCTCGTGTACGTGGCCGGGATATCCATGATTGCTGTGGAGTCTGTGGGCAGACCTGCCGTATCAAGCTCGTGCGACTCGGGGTACATGGCCATGTCTGGGTCGTTGGGGTCTGGAGGCGGGTCGTTCAAAACGTATTTGTAAGGATCGCTGGTGAAGATGTTTTTGGGTACTTCCGGCATAAATTACCTCCCGCTATTGACTTCCCTTGGTAAATATAATACATTAAAGATAGATTTTTGGCAAGTTATAGGCGTTTTAAACGCCAGAACTGAGAAAATTGCATGTCCGTAGTGGTCACTAAAACGGCTGCGGAAGTGCGTCATGGGCACGAGGATACTGGTGGATCTCGTGACAAGCCCGTGGGCTCAGTCATTAAGAGTTTCCCCTTTGCCAAGTACGGGCGTAAGACTGCGATCAAGAAAGCTCAGGCAATGCATTATGCTATTGTCAAGTCTGAGCAAAAGCATTCTGAGCCTGTTTCCGCATCCTCTGTTGCTACCCCTGTTGCTATTCGCACTCCCACAGTTCAATATGCTGAGGCCGATGATCTGTTAGACCGTTATGACATGTTACCGGATGTGGAGTTCCGGGCGGATTTTTTTAGCCAGGGCGCATGGGCCAACAGTGACAAAGGGGAAGAGGACATTGACCCTGAGCAGTTGAAGCTGGGCATTATCATTGAGCATGAGCATACCGAGGATGAGATGGTGGCGGCTAAGATAGCCCTGGACCACCTGGTTGAGATCCCGGATTATTACTCACGGCTCCTACGCATGGAGCAAGACGGTGCCCGATAAAAACAACGACAGCGTATATCGGTGGACTGCTGAGCAGGCCAAAGGTTTTTTGAAGTCGACGGATCACTAAGGATACACTATGACTTACGAAGAGGCCAAGACTATTAGGGACGATCTCATCCGCAACTTTGCGGGTCCTGTGGCCCACAAGGACATTGAGCAAGACATTGACGATGACGATATTGAGGATGAAGATGACCTTGAGGTAGAGGGCTTCTGCGCCGGCACCCATACCGATGCCAATGGTAAGACCGATACGTGGACTGAGGATGATGTCAAAAAGATTGCGGATAAATACAACCAGATTTCTGCCACAGCCCCGGCCCCTGTGTGTCTGGGTCATCCCGTGGACAACTCCCCGGCATACGGTTGGATCAAATCGGCATATGCTGCGGGAGGAAAGTTGATGCTCAAGTTGGGCGAGCTCAATAAGGATTTTGTCAAGGCTCTCAAGACGGGGTCATACAAGACCAGGTCTCTATCCCTGTACGAGGATGGGACCATACGGCATATTGGATTTCTGGGCGGCATGCAGCCGGCGATCAAGGGCCTGACTCCTTTACATTTCGCTGAAAACCGACCTTCACGCATATTCAATTTCAACGAAAGGACTAGTGTTATGTTGAAAGATACAGATGTTCAGGAGCTCAAGGCCAAGGTCTCATGGTACGAGAAGATTTTCAATATTTTCAAAATGGAAGTGGGCAAGGAGTTTTCCGAGGTTAAGCCTGAGGCGAAGACCGAAGAGGTCAAGCCTGAGGAGAAAGCTCCAGAGGTAAAGCCTGAGGAAAAGAAGGAGTTCGTAGAGGCAACACCCGCCACACCTGTTGTACCAGAGGTCAAGGCAGAGGCGGAAGTCAAGGCTGAGACAAAGGACATGGTAAAGGAATACAGTGATCTCAAGACCGCGGTCTCTGGCCTTGAGGCCCGTTTTGTAAGTCTGGAAAAGCTGATGACAGCTAAGGTAGAGGCCACGGACAATAAGTCATTCTGCGAAGCTCTGGTATCCGAAGGACGCCTACGTCCCGCGGACCTCGACAAAGAGATTGAGAACCTGAACCTGCGTGGGCAGGTGGATGGGACCCGGTCATTTGCCGAGGGACAGCTGACCAGTGTTGAGATGTACAAGGCATATCTCAGGGGCCAGGCCAAGGTCGTAGAGTTTGGCGAGCTCTTGACAATACCCAATGCCCCGGCCAAGGATGCCTTGGTGGGCGTGCCGAGCATTGAGAAGTTCATTGAGGACAAGATGAAGTTGGATCCAAAAATAAGCTACGTTGACGCTCTGAAGTGCGTCGGTGAAGAGCACCCGGACGACATGCGGGCATATCTTCAGGGCAGCAGGTAGTGTGCTGATAGAGTAATAAACTTTTACCACAAGGAGATCAATCATGGCTTGGAATCTTCCAGAATATACCGTTAGCTTTCCCGCTGGCGTGGACCTGTCCGCGTACCAGTACATGTTTGTCAAGTTCGATTCGACGGGTCGTGTGGCACCGTGCACCACGGGCAGCTTTGCACTTGGTGTGCTGACCAACCAGCCCTCGGCCACGGGTACCCCCACTGGCAATACCGGTGTGGATGGCCCTGTGCCCCCGGCGATTGCAATCAGTGGCGTGACCAGACTGCAGGTGTCGCACCCCGTGAGCGCCGGAAACTTTTTGGTTCCCGACCAGTACGGTACAGCCACTACGGTTGGCGATGCCACATCGCAGACCAAGTACGCACGTGCCATTGCTCTTGAGTCTGCAACGACCACAGGCGACATTATTGCAGTGCGTCTGATGGACTGCAGCCCTGGTGCCGACAGCACGGTCGTGTCCTAAGATCGTAATAAGGTTTTACGATCACTGAAACAGTAAACTACAAAGGAGAAAGACATGGCTCTTCCTAGTCAACTACAAGTTGCGGTACCTGTAGCGATACAGAATATCAGCATCCAGTACAAGCCGAAGTTCATGATCGGCGACAGCGTGTTTCCGATTGTTCCGGTTCCGACATTGCAGTCCAAGATTCTCAAGTACGCTAAGGCGAACTTGTTTCGTCTGGCCGACGGGGAACTCTACCGGGCGGAAGGTTCATTGACGAAGCGTTTCAATTACAACATTGATACGCAGTTTGTCAATCCTCGCCAGATCTCGGCGGAAGTACCCGTGACCGACGAGCTCCTGGACATCGCCAGTCAGCCGGGACAGATGCCTCTGCAGCCGATCGTGGACGCCGTTCAGCTTGCCACGACCAAGATCGATCTCTATAAAGAGAAGCAGATCTCGGACGTGATCTATGGCAACAAGTGGGCGGATGGTACAACCGGTGGCTCAGCGCCCAGTGCTGGTGCCGGCGGATGGGCACTTGACACGACAGCAAACTCTCTTGTCAAGGACATCTATGCGGCCAAGAAGACGATCCTTGCCGGTACGGGTGTTGAGCCCAATGTGCTGGTGATCGACTTCGCAACGTTTGTGGCTTTGCAAACCAATCCAGTGGTCGCGGATAAAGTGAAATATACGGAAAAGGCCGTGTTCACAGCGGACCTTCTGGCCTCTCTGTTGCAGCTCGACGAAGTGCTCATTGGCCGTGGGATCTATACGTCGCAGAAAGAGAACAAGAACGCTACCAACGCGACGTTTACTGGCACGGGCATTTGGAATCCAAGTGCACGTGGCAATGCCTTCCTGTACTATCGCGAGGCCCCGGGCCTGCGTGCGTTGTCGGCAGGCTTCCAGTTCCGTCTTCCGTACATGGGCTCTATGAGATATGTACGTGGGTACAGGGATGAGCAGGTGCGGTCAACAATCTATCAGGTAACTGAGATGACCGAGATCGCGCCGGTGGCTCTTGATGTTGGGTACGCGTGGACTACCACAATTGCGTAGTCTTCGTGTGTTGTGTTGTGTGAGACCGGTCTCAGGGGCATGGGCCCGGCGGGGTTCCCAGCCCCTGAGGACTGGTTAAAATAGCAGGGAGCATTATGGCATATTGTACCTCGACCGACCTGGTCAATGCGATACCCAAGGATATCCTCAAGCAGTTGTCCGATGATCAGGATACCGATGAGGTAGACCTTGACAAAATCAACTATGCCATAGCTCGGGCACAGGATCTCATCGATGGGTACATGCGGGGGCGGTACGAAGTGCCTCTGACCGTGGTACCGGATCTGATCCGTGATCTTGCTGTCAAGTTATCTATATACTTTCTGTTCAAGAGAAGTCTGGCTCTCACGCTTCCAGACCCGATCAAAGAGGATTATGACTATTGTATGAAGGCGTTGGGTGATATGCAGAAGGGCCGGCTTAGCCCATTTCCGGTGGCTGATAACCCCACATGGATTATGAGCAACAAAAGGGCGGGCATTGATTATCCGTTGACCCAGACGATTACCCGTAACTGGACGGCCGTTCCCCTATGATGACTCAGTTGACAGAGGCCATACTTGATAGTCTCAAGGCGAACGGTCTTGATGTACGGGAGATAGGATTTAAGGATCTGATTGACCGGCAGCTTAACCTGACCCGCCCAGCCGTGAACATTTCGATTAACCAGGCCCGGGCAGAGCAGGTTACGCTGACGACGTATAAGTACCGGATGACCATCTCCTTAGTGATAATCTTTGGGCACTTGATGGGTGGTTCACGGGGAGAGGGGAAACGCAAAGAGGGTATCTATAAGCTCATTGAGAGTATCTCGGAATTCTTGACGCTGCAGAAGTTTGGTCTGGCGCTCGAGAACCCGATGATACCCATGGGCTTTCGCAATATTACGACGTATGACGTGGCCCGGGCAGGGTATCAGATTTATGAGTTGCAGTTTTGGGCCTCATACAATGTTACCATGCAGGACAAGGACGACCTTGGGACTCTGGAGAGCATACTGGCGATGTACTGGCTCAAGCCCCATGATGATGTTAACACGGATTCAACACGAGCTTCAGATTTCATAACTTGACAAAAGGAGAAATACGATGGCATCTCCGAATATCAGCTTCTCTCAGATCCCTTCTTCGGTCCTGAAACCGGGCAAGTATTTTGAGCTCAACACAAGCAATGCCCTGAATGGCTTGACAGCTCAGAATGACCAAGTGGTGATCCTGGCCCAAAAGACTAGTGCTGGCACTGCCACAGCCAATACCCCATACCAGATTTTTAGCGATGGCGCTGCTCAGGGGTACTTCGGAGCCGGGTCAGTGGCCCATCTCACGTGTAGGGCCGCTCTGCAGGCCAATGCCAATGCAGCGATCTCGTGCGTGGGCATAGCCGATGCGGGCGGGGCCGTGGATGCGACAGGATCCATAGTGATTGGCGACACCACAGCTTCTGCAGCGGGCACGCTCAGCATGTGGATAGGCGATGTGCAGGTAGATACCAATTACGCGTCTGGCGATACCAAGGCGGCCATTACGGCTGCTGCCCATACCAATATCGCCAATGTGGCCAACTACATACCAGTGACCGATAGTACCTCTGCGGGCACGATAACCATGGTAGCTCGCAACAAGGGCACAGTTGGTAACCACATTGCCCTCTCGGCCAAGGCCTCTGCGGGCCTATCCAGCATCACGATTAATCAGCCTACGGGCGGGGCAACGGACCCAGACTTGGGTGCCTATGATACCACTACTACTCCGTGCGGGTGCATAGCCTCTGCCGGGTATAGCGTGATTATCAATACGCTGCCCACTTCCACGGCCATGACCAAAGTCAAGTCTCTTGTGGACTTTGTAAGTGGTCCTATGGAACAGCGGCCTGCTACGCAGTATGTGGCTGCTACCGATAAGGTTGGTTCATTGGCAACGGTTCAAACCCTGGCCGGAACGACGATGAACGATGGTCGTCTGAGCCTTGGGTACATATCTTATGTCAACGACCAGCAGGCAAAGACTGAGACATTCAAGATTGCTGGTGCGTATGGGGCGATGATTGCGTATAACCCTGACCCGGCGATCCCGTATGACGGGCTGGTACTGGCCCCTGTGGCTCCTTGTGCAGTGGTTGACAGACTGACAAGGACACAGCAGGAAGCGGCATTGGCAGCGGGCGTGACCCCGTTTGAAGTGGTGGGCAACACGGTGCAGATTGTGCGGGCTGTGTCGTCGTATATCACCACGTTGGGTATACCTGATCCGACTCTGAGGGACATCACCACGTTTCGCACGCTGGACTATGTGCGGTCGCAGGTACGGACCCGGTTGTCGCTGCGGTTCCCCAGATCCAAGTTGTCAAGCCGGACACCGGCCAAGGTCAAGGCCGAGGTACTGGATGTGTTGTATTTGCTTGAGGGTTTGGAAATTGTACAGAATGTGACCCTGTATCGGTCTGGCGTAATCGTCGAGATCGATTCCCAGGATACCAGCAGGCTCGACGTTAAGATCCCGACAAACATCGTGCAAGGTCTGCACGTACTAGCCGGCGTAATTGATCTCATACTATAGGAGGCATACATGTTTGTAACCAGAGCTCTGCTGGACGTTAACGGGCAGCAGATCGACAATTTCAAATCGGTGACCCAAAAGGCGGTGACTGCGGCCAAGCAAGTACCGCTTATGTACAAATCGGGAGTAGCACCGCTCACCAAGCGGTTCCAGGTGGAAGTGGAGTACGTAGTGCCCCAAGAGGCTATCAATGTGTTTAACTGGATGCAGGACTTTGGTAGTTCAGCTACCTTGGTCATTACGTATGATGGTGGACAGAGTGTTACGTTCTCATCTGTCGCAGTGCTCGAGGTTGGTGATGCCAAGATCGATGGCGAGAATGAACTGGTGCAGACCGTGACACTTGCGGCCTCGGCCCGGTCCGATGCCAATGGAAATGACACAGGCACTGGTGTTACCGGTGTGGTAGCGGGGGCGATCTAATGTCCGACCTCCTATCCAGGCTTAAGGCAGGTATCGGCAATGTCAAGTCGATTACCTGGCCGGGTACGGAGACTACTATAGCAATGCGCGTCCTGTCTCAGCAGGAGCACCAGGACGCTGCATTCGCTACGGAACAGTTATTCAAAGGTGCGAAGATTGACATAAGCATGGTGACCGCCGATGAGTATGAGTCGGAGAAGGTCACGCAGTTGCTTTACAGGGCACTACATGATCCCGAGAAGTTGGAAGAGCCCATCTGTAAGACGGTGGGGGAGTTCCGCAGGTTATTGACAGGACCAGAGAAGAAGGATCTTGCGGAGCAGTATATGTCTTGGGAGCAGGAGTGTTCACCGTCACCGGACAACATGTCTGATCACGAGTTTGACCAGCTGTTGTTGTCAGTAAAAAAAAATCCCGGCGGGACTATTGGCTCCATTACCAGTTTGTCCACGTTGAGAAAGCTGCTCATTTCTTTGGCCGTCCCGCCAAAGATCTAACGTTCGGGCAATGGATCCTCTACCAGGCCCTTGACGAAGCAGTAAGAGATCGTCTGGAAAATCCCGATAAGGTACGCGTACAGAGGCCTGACGATGACTGACAAAGAATTCATTCTTACCCTTCGGGCTAATATATCCCAGTTTACAAAGGCTATGGGACAGGCCAAGGGTGCGTCTAATATCTTCACCGGGTCATTGATGGCGGGCGTAGCAGCGGGTAACCTGTTATCGGGGGCCGTTGCCAAGGTCTCGGCACAAGTGGTACGGCTGGGACAGGATGTCATTGGGTTTGATACCAAGATGCGTCGCATGCAGATCAATGCGTCGTTATCCACGGCTGAGATGTTGGCGATGAAGGACAAGATAATCACTACAAGTATTGCGACCAAAAATACCAAGGAAGATGTAGCTAATCTTGCGGATGAATTCCTTAAAGAATCGAAAGATATTAAGTTTGTCAATGATAATTTAGACTATACAGCCAAATTGATGAAGGCCTCAGGGGTTTCTGGTGTAATATTGGGGAAATCGATGGGGACTCTTAAAGAGGAAACCAATCTATCCAATGAGGAGTTCCAATCCCTTACCAAAACCCTATACTCTTTTGGTAAGCAAAAGGGTGTTGAAATGAATTTTGCCGAGATCATGCCCCAGGCTGGAGAGCTTGTGCAGTCGTATAAGCGACGTAATCCCAAGGCCAGTCTCAAAGAGATTACGGATTATCTGGTCAAGAGTATGTTTGTCGGCAACCCGCAGGCTGTGTCGAATGCGTATAGGGCAATGGTCCTAAAGCCTGCCCGAGCGGAAATGAAACAGTTAGGATTTAATATATCCAAAGGCGTTCTGCCTTCCGTGGATGAGATTTTGAAAAAGTTAAGAACCCTTCCAGAGGGCATGCGACGATTGTCAGCGAGCGCCATATTCGGTAAATCCGGGGATGCCATACTTAAGTTGATAAATGATGTGGATGGATTAACTGAGGCGCAGAGTAAAATAAAACTGGATGACATATTCACCGATAACCAGATAGCCGCAGGTGATTTCTCCTCGGCACTTACCGGTGTACATACAGCGATATTTGCACTTGCTGATAAAACCCTTGGGCCTTATATCGCGGATTTAACAAAGTACATTAATGAACTTACCAAGGATCCTGAGAAGATTAAAAGATGGGCGGGGTACATTAAGGACGCTGCCGTGGTGTTGGGGACATTGTATGCAGGGGTCAAGGCTCTGCAGTTACTGGGCTTGGTGCTCAACGTTGCTGGAGCGGTTAAGGGTAAAGGTAAGGGCGGTGGCCTTGGTGCCCTTGGATCATCCCCCGCTAACCCTATGTATGTGGTCACGGTTGGGGGAGGAGTACCCGGTGTAGGCGGAGCTGCAGGTGGGGCCGGGGCAATGGGACTTTTGAGCAAACTAACCATAGGCACTGCCGTTGGTCTGGCAACATTTGAAGCTACCCGATGGGCACTCAAGCAATCTGGTGGTGAAAATGTTTTAGAAAAACTTGGCGGAGATATTTACAAACTGTTGCATCCCGAACAGACATCGGCTCAAGCAGCATTGCAGGCTGCAATACAAAGCAGAAATAATCCCCAAAGCAATTCTCCTGTAACCAATGTGGAAGTGCATGCTGCTATTGATGGGGAGGATGTTGCGGTAAAAGTCAAAAAGAAGATGGTTAGAGTGGTTAAGGGTGGAGTAACGTTTATGCAGGCTGCAGAATCATGAAACCATTCGTTGCGTCATTAGATAACTACGAGCTTAACATACTGGACATCAGTGATAATGTCCAGTCGTCTCTGGTACGCCATGAGTTCCTCAACACTGATGGCGCTATCATCAACAATTTTGGCAATCGTGCCCGTGAGATCCGGTTCAAGGCATACTTCTTCGGGCCTGCAACCCTTCCAGTCGCCGGCAATGTTTCCGCCAATTATAGCAATCATTACTACTTTATCCAAGATGTATCCGACTCCTCAGTGCAGCACACATTGGTGCACCCCAAGTACGGGACTCTGCTCGGGTATGTGGACTCCTTGACCATTGTGCATAACGATACCCAGGACTATGTAGAGATCGAGATAGCGTTCGTTGAGAACAATATCCTCGATGAGTCATTTACATACGACACAGAGTCGATTGATGAACTCATCGCACAAGAGCAGGTGAAGCTACGTAATAATGTCTTGGGAAAAATGAAGAAGGGCATGTCCGCTGTGGGTCAGCTGCTGGACAAGGCCATCAAATTCGATCAGAATATGAACTCACAGTTCGCCAAGCTCACGGCCCCTGCCCGGGACTTTATCCAGCAAGCAGACGCAGCGTGCTCCAAGTTTGACCGATTGCTCAACACAGTCACACAGCCGATTGACAGTATAGAGTCTGCCGTGGACCTGGCATTTGATGTGCCGGGTCGGATCCTGACCTCTATCACCCATGCCATAGACCGTGTGGTGTACTCTCTGGCGAGCCTAAGCAAAGCCCCATCGACCATGGCCGATGCTATTGTGGCTGAGATAGGGCATATGGGCGATGCCATTACCGGATCCCATGCCGACTTCTACCACAAGCATATTCGGGCCCTTGGAGCCGGGCAGGTGGCACAGGTATGTGCTAAGAGCTATAAGCAGGACCAAGTGGCCACGGACACGGCCAAGGCCGTGGAAAAGACCCCGGCGTTCGATCTTGCTGGCCGGCGCATATCCAATGTGCCTACAATAGCTGTGATGTCGGTGGGTGATGTGGAGGCTATACTGGCCACGACCCGCAACATGATCCAAGAGGTTCTTCTTGATGATAGAGAAAATGAGAACCTGTTGAAGATGGCCGCGGACCTGGCTACCTATGCCGATGATGTAAAACTTAACAAAAAGAAAGTTATTGTTATCAATACCAATAATGTGCCGTTGCATGTACTATGTGCACAGTACGGGTTATCATACCATGCAGCGGATAGGGTACGAGCCCTTAATCCGGGGGTACACAACCCCACGTTTACGTCTGGTAATGTGAGCATTTATGCGGATTGAGAAAGATGTCGTTGAGTTCCGTCTCAACAACAAAATCTTTGATCACGTTAAGAGCTACTCCCTGTCATGGGACATCTTCCAGGCATGTGGTAACTTCAATGCAGTCATTGACAATAACTATATCGTTGACCTTGCAGGTAAGTCTGTATCATTCTCATGGGTGGTGAACGGTGTAATGGTTATGTCGGGGTACTTGGATCGGGTGGAGAAGTCCTATTCCAAGACCTCGTTTGAGCAGGCGATCTCGGGCCGGGACATGATGCAGGTCCTGGTGGACAACATGATTATCAAGGCGAAAACCTACCCTAAAAAGTCCGTGGTAAAGACTATCATCGAGGACATTCTCAATTCGTCAATCAATACATTGTCTCGGATAGGAACAAATGGTAAGATTACTGACTACATCATAACCCCTGCGGGGTGGGTTAATGCTGGGAAAGTGCCGCAAGGAACTCTGGCGATACCCAAGCTGTCCGTATCGTACACGGACCAGGCAACGCAGACACTGACCACGGTAGGGCCTGTTGAAGAGATCAAGGCCCGTTATGGGCAGACGTTGCATGACTTCATTTCTGATTTGTTAAACGGCATGGGACTGATGCTGTATCACATACCCGGCACCAATGAGATCAAGGTGCATAGGCTGTTGAGCACGGATGAGTCCGAGATGGAAAAGCCCATGAGCTATAACACGGACGGCACGATTGCCACTGACGATGCATGGCCCATTAATAATTTCCTTTCCAACAATGACAACAATGTGATTGAGGCCTCGTTCTCAACGGACATATCGAGCTATTACAAGTTCCGACGTCTGGTGGGATCAACACAGGATGAGCAGACATATCAGCAGGAGTGGGAGGTTGAAAAAGCCGTGCCCACCTACTTGATAATAGACAAGATAGGATCCAACAGTACCAAGCGCGGGTACATGGGCCTGACCAAGTTTGCCTCATCCATCACCGATACGGCCTCGGCAACGGTATGGCGTAAGGCCGGCAATAGCCTTATCAACAATGCTTTAATGCAGCAGAACCGACAGTTGTATAATGTCAAGTACACGATGCATGGCCATTCCCCGTCGGGACAGGCCCCGTATCATATCAACCACCTGGCTATGCTGCACGATGAGATGATACCGATCATTGATGATGTGATGCTGGTGTATGGGGTCACGTTTCGGGCCAACAAGAACTCCGGTCAGACGACTGTGCTAGAGTTGGGGTTACCGGGTGGGTTCAACAATTACATTTCAGAGTCGCTTAACAAAACGGATCCGGGTCGATCATGCTTGAAGTAATAAAGGGTATACTTAAAAAGGTTGCGGGTATGGTGGTGGAGGCCAAGGGCCCATACCGCACGTATAATGCCGATGGCCGGCCCAACGAGACACTCCGTGGTAAGTTCATTCAGCACTACGGGTTTGCATCGAGTCCCACAGAGGGCACTGAGAACGTGGTCCTGGAATATGGCAATAATTCCATATCGGTTGCGGAGAATCCGGGGAAGATTAAAGAAGGCGGTATAGTTAGTGTTCTGGAGCCCGGGGAAGTACTGCTTTATAATCCTGATAATTCTCAAGGATCTATTGTATACTTGGTCAATCCATCAAAAGGAAGTCCAGATAATCAAAGTCAGATAATCATAGGATCCGGGGATGTGCAGATTATTTCGGGTGACACAGATGGTGGCGGGGTAAATTTGACGGCTGTGTACGGTAATGTTAATGTGGAGGCGGGTGCTGGCTCTCACATCCAACTCGGATCTACCGAGGTGGCCTTGCTAAAAAAGCTGGTGAACGATACGTTCATGACCCTTTACAACGCACATACGCACACGGCTCCGGGAGGTACCACGGGTGCCCCTGTAGTAGCTATGACTTCGGCTAATCTGACATCAACGACGCAGGCAATATAATGGACTTTGCACTTGACCCAGCAACACCCGGTGCAACAATGACGTGGACCAAGAACACGGACATCCGGACCGATATGTTTACATCATTGACAATCAATAAGGGCTCCTTTGCCCTCAACCCGACCTTTGGTAGTGACCTGTATAAGATCAAAAAGATTACGGAATCCTCGCTCAATCTTGCGAAACAGTACTGTCAAGAGGCCCTTAAGTGGCTCATACAGGTGGGTCGGGCCAAGACCATAGACGTGATCGTGGAGAGAGATACGGATGATTTTACCCGGATGAACATTAAGGTCACGGCTACCCAGCCCAATGGGTTAATAGTATCATGGGCCATGTACCGGACCGTGGGCATGGACTCTAATTCGGACTACTCTGTGTTTAATTTCCAAGTTGTAAATGGTAATATTGTGCAGACCATAAGCCCTATAGCGCATTGAGGATAACATGGCTTCTCCATTTCTCAAAGACTTTGACGGCCTCCTGGAAGAGATCCTGCGTCGGTATCAGAACCTGGACCCGGCCCCGGATATCACACAGGGTAGTATCGTGTACATCAAGGCCGCATGCCTTGCCTCAATGCTGTGGGGCCTGTACAAGTATCAAGACTATTTGGCCGATCAGATCTTTTTGGACACGGCTGATACCGATTCGCTCAACCATTGGGCGCTGGGAATCTTCGGCATTGCCCGATTGACCGATGAGACGGATCATGACTATGCGCAGAGGGTGATGGAATATCTGCAGATGCCCCCGGCCGGTGGAACGGCTAAGGATTACCGGGACTGGTCGCTCACGGGCACGCCTCAAGGCACCCCGGCTGTGCCGTTTGCTGTGGCCGAGACCCTTACACCCTCGGCCCTTAATATCAGCACCAATATTATTACTACCACGCAGGACTGGATGGATAATGCCCGGGTACAATGGACCACGACAGGAACTATGCCCAGCGGCTTAACGGCTTCTACGGACTACTGGACGCTGAGGTATGACTCAAGCTCGATACAGATGGCTACGCCGGCGGATAGCACAGTGGCTCTTGCCCTGGGCACGCAGGGATCGGGTGTACACACGATCACGCCCATGGATGCCACTACCATGTATTCCGTGGTTAATGCCTATGTAGCTACGCCCCCGGCAGTGCCGGCTGGGACGGTGGACATCACCATAGTGCCCAATGATATGTCAATCATTAATATGCCCGCGGGTGAGACATTGCGCAGGGCTGTGGTGACCAATGTGGAATCACTCAGGCCCGTAACTGCGTCTGGGACTACGGTGTCTATGGTACAGTTGTCGACGATTGTGATACAGATCGGCATGTCACCGGCCACGGTGGATCTCGAGCAAGTGGAAGCGGACATCAGATCATTCATGGCGGGCATGGCTCCGGGTGACACACTGTACTTATCAAGGCTCACAGCTATATGTGTTAACAATGGTGCAACGGTAATTGATGTACAGTTGCCGACCACGGATCAGGTGCCGTATGCCGGATACATGTGGGATTCCGTAGGTAGCTTTGTGATCTTGTCGCACATTTAAGGGAGTTGTCATATGTCATTTTCATATCGCGGATACGAGCTCAACAGCTACCTGGAGTTCCCAAACTACAATCGGGAGATAGCCCTGTTCGAGGATATCTTGGGCAAGCTTCCCGAGAAGACGAAGACGTTTGTGGTGGGTGAGCATACACATGGCTTGCTGACCGATTCCACCTCCACGGTCGTGTTGTCGGTTGATAATATCAATCACAAGCTGACCATGCCTCTGGAGACCACGGCAGGGTTCTTGCAACTGGACAGTAATCTTCAGATGTTTTGCTCACCGTTTGCCGGGTCGATATGGGCCTCGGACGTGCTCTACAATCATGTGGATCACCCGGACATGAGCAATGTCCAGCAAGCATTGGACTGGTTGCTGTACACGACTCTGTCCTACACGCTCTCTCTTAATCCGGCTATCATGTACAAGGGTCAGACGTGCACCGACTTGACTGCGACCTGGACACATAATAATTATCTGACCTCCCAGAGCATCACCACTATTGGTGCGTATGGTGGGGTGCTGAGCGTGGGTGCATTATCCCAGATTTACACGGGCATAGCCCTTACAGCCGATCAGGTTGTAACGGTTACTGGCACGGACGCTCATCCAACAACAGCTTCCGATACAGAGTACCTACGGTTTGAATTGCCCAAGTATTGGGGGCAGAGTGCCTCGGCCACGCCTAATGAGACGATCATTGAGGCGGCGTTGTCGGGCGGTACTACGCTATCGGTGGATGCTGCTTCATCCCGGGCCAAGGCATCGTTCACGCAGGCCGGCGGAAGCAATTACATTTACTACGCGTACCCGAGCTCATGGGGCACGGCCACGCTTAGTGTGAATGGGTTCTTGACGATCTGGAATCTTACAACAGTATCGGTGAGCAATGGTTATGGAAATACGGAAAACTATAACTGCTATACGTCGCCGACTTCGATCGTGGGCACGGTCACTATGGTCATTTCTTAAGGAGATAATTATGGGATCAATTCCTGGGACAGTAGTTGGGGCCAAGATCGTGCCGACTGATACTGCGGATGTGTATGGCACGCATGATGCCTTGTATGGGGCAGGTGGATGGCGGAGTGTGGACTCTACCGTATTGAGGGACGCGATACCGTCTCTCCAACGACAAGAGGGTATGGTAGTGTTTTGCACGGACTCCAATGCCATGTACCAGTTGGTGGATGGTATCACCAACAGTGACTGGGCGTTGCTGAGCACGGGTGTGTCCGGGTCAGGGGTAGCCGGTAACCTGACCTCATGGGCATCATCTACCGATTTGTCAAGTGCCCCTGCCTATGTATCCAGCAATCAGGTCTATGTGACTGGCCCGCTGCATGTACGCGCTGGTGGTACCGGGATCACAAAGACCACCGAAATTATAGGTAATGCGACAGGGTATACAGCATTTTCCGGCACCACACTTGCGGTGATAAATAAGGGTGATGCGGAGATGGCCTTGTACGCGGACACGACCAAAAACTGCAACATCTTGTTTTGTGATAACTACTCCGGGTCTGTGCCCGCGTACATGTCATGGTCCAATACTAATAATCTGCTAACGATGCAGACTCCGCATACAACCTTCGCGGGTGATGGTACTTTTGTCAAGTCTGTGCTGGATGCGGATCCTTCTCCCGACGCATTAATACTCCGTCGCAATGTAACTGATTCCCCCACCGATGCGGACAAAGGCCCTGCCCTGGCATTCTCGGGCCCTGCTGCGTATGGTGATGGTGTATTTGCTCGTATTAAAAGTATGGCGTATAGCTCATCAGTATGCCGTATAGTTGTAAATGTAAACGCTGGGCCCACGAATGTTAACAAAGACATTGCCCAGTTTCTGTACACCACTGGCGGCACACGTAACCCGGATGCCACGGCATGTCTGGAGCTCCTGCCCGGGGCTACTATCCAAAGTGAAGGTTATCACTGGCAGGATATATGGGCACAGTGCAGCTTTACCGGCTTTGCAAGTCCCGTGGGAACGGTGCGTGCCTATAAGCTGGGGCGCACAGCTGTAGTGCAGTTTGATGTGGCCGGTACGGGTAATACATCAACCACGACGGCAGCGCTGGTTCTACCCGCGGCATATGCCTCCGGTGCGGACAGCACAGCATATGGGTTGGCACACATGCTCTCCAACGGTACCCATGCCGTTGGAGATATTATACAGTTCCCCAGTTCATCGACTTTACAGATGTCTCCGTCTGTTACTACTGGATTTGCAGGCTGGTCGCCATACGGCGCGAGATCCATGCAGGGTGAATTTGTCATTCAATGTGGTATGTCATGATAATTGCTTTTGTACTGCCCAATTCCGTGGACTATAAAAGTACTCCGGCCTGGGCCTGCTATACTAAGGCCCAGTCCCAGTACCCGGATCATATTGTCTGTCAATCAGCAGACCTGTTCCGGAATCGTAACAACTGTGTGAACCGCGGTGAGAGTTGTAAAGTACATCAGGACAAGATACCGTTTGACAAGATATTGTTTATCGATCAGGATATTGAATTCGAACCAGAGCATATCCAACGCATATGCTCATCGCCTTACCCGATTGTTGGTGGGGCCTATATCCGTAAAGACTTCCCAGACACGTATCATGCTGGATTCTGGAATGATATCCCGGGACGTATCGGCAAGTATATCCACGCCCCTTCGCATGGCACATTTGTCGTGGATGCCGTGGGAACGGGATTCCTTGCGATTGAGTCAAGGGTATTTAAAGATCTCCCATTCCCCTGGTTCCGTAATCCGCTGATCTCGTGGGAAGAGGAGGGAATATTTTGTCAAGACCAGGTGTCTGAGGATTATGGGTTTTGCATGCAGGTGAGACGGTACGGGTATGATGTGTGGTTGGATGCAGACTGCAAAGTAAGGCACGTATAATGTCATTAATCAATCCTGTAAAATATACAATCTTCGATCAGGTTGTCCCGTCCGGTGTCCTGCCGGTCATCGACATCTCTCAAGATGATGATGCATGGGGCACGGTCGAGATACAGATACCAATAACCGCGGTGCTTTCTGTGGCCGGACAGGTCTACAGGCTGGCCCCGCCCACTTCCGCTGAGTCCCGATGGTCACGGCTATTGCCGGAGCTCTTCTCTGCCAACACACACATACTGTCCTTCAGTTATTCACAACTGTCAACAGGGTATTTCAAGATCTCGTGGCGTTTTGATCCGGACACTATACCCGGCATAGCTACGCAGCAGTGGTTCTCGATAGAGTTTTTTGTCAATCAGGATGATGATGCCGCCGTGCAGCAGACGGCGATTAAGCTCATCATACATATCAAAAATCAGATCGATGCTACGGGCATTACCGGGTATCAGGGTGTGACCGGATTATCAAGCGTGTATCAAGGGCCGACCGGGCTCATGGGTGCGACGGGTATACAGGGCCCGGCGTATGGGCCCACGGGACCTCAGGGCCAGACGGGTGTTATGGGTGAGACTGGGCCGGCAGGTGGGCCGGTGGGGCCCACAGGGCAGACCGGGGCACAGGGCCAGACGGGTGCGGTAGGGCTGCAGGGATCTACCGGGCTACGGGGGCCGATAGGGCTGGTGGGAGCTACGGGTGTGCACGGCCCCACGGGCGATCAGGGGCGCACGGGTGTGCGTGGGCCAACGGGCCCGCAGGGTAATACGGGTGTCCAGGGTCAGACTGGTGTACAGGGTCAGACGGGTGTCCAGGGCCAGACGGGGCTCACAGGTGATACAGGAGTTCAGGGGCAGACTGGTGTTCAGGGGCAGACTGGTGTCCAGGGTCATACCGGAGTTCAGGGCCAGACGGGTGTTCAGGGTCAGACAGGTGTTCAGGGTCAGACGGGTGTTCAGGGTCAGACGGGTGTTCAGGGACATACGGGACTTACAGGTCAAACCGGAGTTCAGGGTCAGACAGGAGTTCAGGGGCAGACCGGAGTTCAGGGTCAGACAGGACTCATAGGACATACAGGAGTTCAGGGCCAGACGGGGGTCACAGGCGAGACAGGACTCACAGGGCAGACAGGACTTGCAAATTTTATTGAAGATGGATCGTTCCCTGCTATTACTGTCGAACCAATATTGTTATGGAATCTGGTGGATGAGGCACTCTATGCCGGCGTTACCGGTGTTGATCACTGGGTGCAGATCTCAGCCGGAAGTATGCAGGGTGCGACTGGGTATTCTGGCACAGGGTATCAGGGTGAAACCGGAGCTCAGGGTCTTGGCGAGACGGGGCTCATAGGTGCGACAGGGCTCATAGGCGAGACGGGAATACAGGGTGAGACAGGAGTCACAGGCGAGACCGGAGTTCAGGGACAGACAGGGCTCATAGGTGACACAGGGCTCACAGGTGAGACAGGAATACAAGGGCAGACTGGTGTTCAGGGACATACAGGCCTCATTGGTGAGACAGGATTAATAGGTGAGACGGGACTCATAGGTGATACTGGAGTTCAGGGACAGACAGGAGTCACAGGCGAGACCGGAGTTCAGGGTAATACCGGACTCATAGGAGAGACCGGAGTTCAGGGCCAGACGGGTATTCAAGGTGAGACAGGACTCACGGGTGAGACAGGACTCACAGGTGAGACAGGACTCACAGGTGAGACAGGACTCACAGGTGAGACAGGACTCATAGGAGAGACCGGAGTTCAGGGCCAGACGGGTATTCAAGGTGAAACTGGAGTTCAGGGTGAGACAGGAGTTCAAGGTGAAACTGGAGTTCAGGGACAAACGGGACTCACAGGTGAAACCGGACTAACAGGGCAGACAGGGCTCACAGGTGATACAGGACTCACCGGACAGACTGGGATCACAGGTGAGACTGGAGTTCAGGGACAGACAGGACTCATAGGTGAGACAGGAGTTCAGGGACAGACGGGACTCACAGGTGATACAGGAGTTCAGGGACAGACGGGACTCATAGGTGAGACAGGGCTTATAGGTGAGACAGGAGTTCAAGGTTCGACGGGAGTTCAGGGACAGACAGGCATCCAGGGTGAGACTGGTGTACAGGGTCAGACGGGGCTCACAGGTGAAACTGGAGTTCAGGGGCAGACAGGTATTCAAGGTGATACAGGAGTTCAGGGACAGACAGGACTCACAGGGCAGACAGGACTCACAGGACAGACGGGACTCACAGGGGATACAGGAGTTCAAGGGCAGACAGGAGTCACAGGCGAGACAGGGATTCAGGGACAGACAGGACTCACCGGAGAGACAGGAGTTCAGGGCCAGACGGGACTCACAGGTGAGACAGGAATTCAGGGCCAGACGGGACTCACAGGTGAGACAGGAGTTCAGGGACAGACAGGACTCATAGGTGAGACAGGAGTTCAGGGGCAGACAGGACTCATAGGTGAGACAGGAGTTCAGGGACAGACGGGTATTCAGGGACAGACAGGCATCCAGGGACAGACGGGGCTTATAGGTGAGACAGGTCTAACGGGTCAGACAGGACTCATAGGTGAGACAGGAGTACAGGGTCAGACCGGAGTTCAGGGTCAAACGGGACTCATAGGGCAGACGGGCCTAATGGGTCAAACGGGACTCATAGGTCAGACTGGTATTCAGGGTCAGACCGGAGTTCAGGGTCAGACCGGACTCATAGGTCAGACAGGTCTCACAGGGCAGACAGGCATTCAGGGACAGACCGGAATCCAGGGAGCTACGGGGCCTAATAGACATACGACCCTGTCCGACATGCCTGATACATTAGGGGTTGTCACTGATCACGATGTACGATTAGTTACCAAGGTGATGGCTTCTACCCCTTCTGTTCCGTCACCATTCAAAGGGATGGGCTGGTTAGATACTGGAACGCCAGGTGTTGCTAATTTTCGTGCTATAACTACTGTTAATTCTACATACACTGTTCAGGCAACGGATGAATTAATTGTTGCGAGTGCAAACACATTTCCAATTAATCTTCCTGTTGCAACAGGATCGGGCAGAGTGTTGGATATCAAGGATTATGGGACGGGTACTATAACGGTAACTGCAAACGGAACAGAAACTATTGAAGGATCTGTTACTCAAATAATGAATCAGTGGGATGGAATGACAGTTGTGGATTATATAGCAGGCGTTTGGATAATAATATAAGGGGCCTATATGTCATATTGGAAAGTGGTTAATGATGCCGCAACTACTGGAAACATAGCTGCGCAGAATCAAACTGTAACTCAGGCGCTTACAGGCCATAATTCAGCAAGTGCTGTGGTTACGGGTACATGGACAGGCACCCTTGTAATGGAAGGTAGTGCAGATGGTAGTAACTGGGTACAGATATGGTTTACACAGATTAATAATGATCCCGTGTATTCAGGTATACCTTTAACACAGTTTAGTGCAAGTGGTGTTGGTACATCCGGCAATGGAACGTATAGAATATTTAATGTTACAGGATTAACACAGCTTAGATGTAGGGCTTCCGCATGGACTACAGGTACTGCTGCAGTTACCGTTACTGTAGTAGCTGCTGTAACCAATTTCATGTTTACGCATGGATCTATGATTCAATCAGTAGTAACGGATGCTACTAATTCTGCAAGTTCCCCCGCGTTTAATTTGAATTCAGGAAATAGTTACACGTTTGATCCTATAACAGGTACATCTACTTTGGGCGTGGCTGGAATACAGGTGTCTTTATTTGCTAATCAAAATTGTACTGTAAAAGTTGAACAATCTCCAGATAATTCTAATTGGGATTTGATAGACACGTATTATTATCATATCAGCGATAATTTTGGTGTAACGGTACAAGCTATATCATCGTATGTTAAAATAGTAATAACTTCAGGGGGGGCAACAACCACTACATTTAGGTTACAGACAGCTTTGTGCCCCATAGTGGAAGCGCTTCCTAGATCTTTAGATCCCAATGGAAATTTAAAAATAGCGACAGCTAAGGATTGTTATGGTTGGGAAAGTGAAAATACACCACAAGGAGAAATCAGGTCAGTAACACCAGTAAGATTAGTGGGAGCACAATTTGACCTGAACGGTTTCTCAGGTGCTGTTGATCCAAATTTCTGGTCTACATCAGTAAGTACTATAGGAGGAGTTGGGGTTGATGGGACTGTAGTACAGAGTAATTCATTAGTAACATTATCATCTGGTACTGGAGCAGCGGCGTTCGCAAGATTGTACTCTGTTAGAAGAGCAAGATATGTAGGTGGAAGCAGTCTAAGATATAGATCTAATGTAATATTAGGGGATACAGGAACTACTAATAATGTGCGTCAATGGGGTGTGGCATATGGTAATACCATGCCAACTATATCTGATGGAGCTTTCTTTAGATTATCAGGCACAGTAGTAAGTGTAGTTACTGTAAAAGCTACAAGTGAAGCTGTAGTAAGTAACGGATCATTTAATGGTAATATTGGCGCTACTACTGCACCTACAACAACGAATACTACTTTTGAGATATATTGGAGTAATAGTAAAGTATATTTTGTAATCAACGGAGTGACACTTCATACTGTAAATGCTTCTACAGATCCTTGGTCATCAACTTTGATGCATTATGTTTATATGAGCAATACTAATACTGGAGCACAGGCAACTCCTTTGACTTTAGCTGTTCGTAATGCTGTTATACATAGATTGGGACTTGTAGATACCTCCCCCATATATAAGAATTATCACGGTGTAAGTTCTGGGGTACTTAAATATGGTCCGGGTAGATTGAATAAGATTATGGTTAATTCTTGGGTGCCCGGAACTACTATAAATGTGTATGATGCTATTACCAATTCCAGTCCTATAGCTTTGATTGTCCCAACTAACGCTGGTAATGGATATTCTATGGTGGGGTTTGAAATGACTTACAATTTAGATTTTTATACTGGATTATACTTTACTACAGCAAATGCAGCAACTGATGTAACTTTTGTGTATGAATAAGTTTTGAGATAATCGGAGCTCGGAATGTCAATATTAAAAATCTACGATGGTTCAAATTGGCAAGAACTCAAAGGTGGCTCTGGGTCTCAGGGTTTGCAAGGAGTCACAGGACTTATTGGAATTACTGGACTATCTGGATTAACCGGTCCTTCCGGTGGTGAGCAAGGTGAGACAGGAGTAACTGGCACTACAGGATTGACTGGCACCACAGGTCTTCAGGGTGATACAGGTGTACAAGGTGTCCAAGGTTTTCAGGGGCCACAAGGAAATCAGGGCGCAACAGGTGTCCAAGGTGTCTTAGGTGTTACGGGTTTTACGGGTGAAACAGGTTTAGTTGGACAGACGGGAGTTCAGGGAGAGACAGGAGTTCAGGGACAGACGGGGCTCATAGGTGAGACAGGAGTTCAGGGACAGACAGGGATTCAGGGGCAGACGGGAGTTCAGGGACAGACGGGACTCATAGGTGAGACAGGGCTCATAGGTGAAACCGGAGTTCAGGGACAGACCGGAGTTCAGGGTGATACCGGAGTTCAAGGTCAGACAGGACTCATAGGCGAGACAGGAGTTCAGGGACAGACAGGAATACAGGGGCAGACTGGTATCCAAGGTCAGACGGGGGTACAGGGACAGACAGGAGTTCAGGGACAGACAGGGCTCACAGGTGAAACTGGAGTTCAGGGGCAGACAGGACTCATAGGTGAGACAGGAGTTCAGGGACAGACGGGTATTCAGGGACAGACAGGCATCCAGGGACAGACGGGCATTCAGGGACAGACGGGTATTCAGGGACAGACAGGCATCCAGGGACAGACGGGCATTCAGGGACAGACGGGTCTCCAAGGTCAGACGGGTATCCAGGGACAGACAGGGATACAAGGGCTCACAGGATTTTCCGGCGTTACTGGAGCAATGACTTTTGTTGTAGATGGTGGTGGAGCGGTTCCGACTACGGGAGCTAAGGGTCAGATTTTTATACCATATCCTTTGATTATAACGAACTGGCAAGTATATGCAGATGCAACGGGATCTATTGCTTTTGATTTGAAAAAGGCGACCTCATTCACAACATGGCCGGCACAAACGACTATGAATACGGGAGGTACTGCCCCGTCCTTGGTGGCTAAGCGAGACTCGACAGGGACTACGGTGGGATGGACGGATTCCACAGGGGCTTTTGGAAATATTGTAGAAGTAAATGTTCTGAGTGACGCGACTGTTACTCAAGCATCATTGGTTTTATTGTATTACCGGACATAGGAGTTGATAATGACTAAGGCACAACTGATAGCGGAGATCAAAGCCCAGTTTCCATCTGTAACTGATGGATCCATCGTAGTTAATCAGGCGGAAGATGCTAATTTTGTGACGTGGTATATCGTTAATGTTTTCGAGACCGGCCTGTCTGAGGAAAATAAAAAACCGGTTGGATATCGTCAAAATATTCATTTTTATGTCTATAAAGAGGGCACAGGTAGTGAGGTGGCCTATTATGACCGCGATGAGATCAGGAATGATGTGAATAGGGACCTTACTACGGGCGTTAATTCTTTGTCGGCTATTTATAAGATTTACAACAGCTCTGTTATGCGCAGCCGGATCGTTGCGGCTATTATTCAAGCTTCGTTCGATGTTCTTAACGAAGCTCCTTCAACTACAAATCATGCCAAGAGACTTTTATGGGCAGGGCAGGCCCTCAGCGATGTAACTGTGCACACTACAATCATGATCTCTTTTGTGTCTTTGAATGCAACGGTTCAAACTGCTGGTGGTCAGGCAACGGATAATGATCTCAAGTACATTGTGAACTCCAATATTGATAATGCAATTTTAATATTGGGCATCTAATATGGCTATCACGACGGCTTGGAAATATTCTTGTGCCTTGACCATAGATCATACTAAGGTTGGTGCTGATTTAACTAACTTTCCAACTCTTGTGTGTTGGACAGGTACACAATCTACTTCTAATGTTCCAGCGGGAATATTTTCAGGAGCGTATGCCGCTCAGGCTGCAGGGGGCGATATACGGTTTACCAGTGATAGTGCCGGGGCAACGG
>Ga0315295_10000555_pt1 | contig 32272 bp, 36 predicted proteins | sample YL17G14_0_MG_FD_204453 | JGI IMG/M metagenome (GOLD analysis project Ga0315295, IMG submission 204453) | Sediment microbial communities from Yellowstone Lake, YNP, Wyoming, USA - YL17G14_0 | ecosystem: Environmental > Aquatic > Freshwater > Lake > Sediment | place: USA: Wyoming | collected... | reverse complement strand
GTAATTGTATTGTTTTGGATTAGATTGTTTGATGCGCTGGATTCAAGATTTATGCCAAGATTTCCGCTTGTTCCTCCAGTAGCAATTAGATTATTTGTTATGTTATTGTAACTAGTTAGTATTTCTATGGCATTATTTTCAGACGTAACTCCATTTGTCGATAAATTATTTCCAGTGATTAAGTTGTAACTTCCATATATTCGTATGGCATAACCTTGCAGATAACCAAAACTTGAGATGGTATTATTAGCAATGATATTATTATCACAAGTTGCCGCAGAAAGGAGCATATTAATCCCTTCAATTCCCCCATTTATCGTATTGTTTATGATTTTATTATAATCCGAATTAACAAATAACAATCCATCAGTGTCTCTATTTGGCCTGTACCAATTTTGGACAGTTACGTTATTACAGCCAATAAATTTTAATCCTCCATCAGTTGGATTGTCTATGACTGTATTATTGGGGCAGGGCAAGTTTAATCCTCCACCGCCATAAACCGTAATATTCCTTCCAAATCTGGTGTTATCCCGGCTTATGTTTATTGTAGTAAAATCAGACAAGGTTGCGCTGAACATATAAATGCTGTCAGCAGTTGAATTTATTTGATTGTTTAATATGTTTATTGAACTGCAGCTTGCTATGTAGATGCCCGGAGATGCTGGCCCAGTTGTGTTTATTGTGTTATTTGCAATAATGGCAAAGTCTGAACCAGATAAATATATTCCTCGGTTATTTCCAGTTATTCCAGAGGCATATAAGGTATTATTTATAATTTCTGTTCTTGTAGATGTATAACTATAAACGCCAAAATTGCCATCACCTGAACCAAAAGTGCTAATCTGATTATGTTTTATAATCGCGCCCGGATCAGTTGCTTCAATGCCATAATTATCAACTGTCGCTGTTCCCATGCCAGTGGTTATATTATTGTATTCAACAATGCTGTCTGATGAACCGCTGCCGAGATATATTCCATGATTAGCAGCTCCAGTGCCACTGGTAACTATAATATTTTTAGAAATATTGTTTCCATTAGAACCCGTTGCAACATTAATGCCATAATTTGAAGAAGTGCCATTTGTCCTGATAGTATTATTTAAGATAGTGGAATTGGCAAATCTTGTTAAAACTATGCCCCTGCCGCTGCTTCCTGAAGCAGAAGGTTTTGTAATTATGCAATTCTTAATAGTAAGATTAACCTGAGATGCTGTTGGATGTAATGCACTTATGCCGAATGCACTATTGCCTCCTGCAGTTCCATAAGTAATTGTATAGCCTGCGCAGTCTATCACAACATCACTGGAATTGGTTGTTAAGCAGGTTGCAGTTGAAGTTATAGACTGATTTAGCAAATAGCTTCCAGAAGCATTTAAATTCTGCCCGCATGCAGAAAGAGTTATGGCTGAGCTCGTCGCAGATATAATGCTAATTAAGAAAATCATGACCGCGCTTAAAATCCATATTTTGCTGTTTATCATGCTTCCACTCCTTTTTCAAGCTCTTTTTTAATAAGAAGATCTATTTTTCTTGATACAAGCATTGCGCGCTCTTTGCAATAACTCTGAAAATTTCTGTAAAGATCGTGGTCTAAGCTTATTGTTACTTTCTCCCTGCTCCCCTTTATCTCTTTTTTACCCATTTTCACCTTGTTTTTATAAGTAACTCATATATTTAAAGATTTCCATCTAAATATACATAGGCAAATGTACTTACATATAAGTATAACCTAATTTAATGCTTATGCACAATTAAAAACATTATTTTTAAATACTCTTTTTATCATCTATAAGCATGAAGAAATTGGTGTTAATCTCATTATCTCTAACTATTATAGCTTTAATGCTCGCACTTGTCAGCGCGCAAAATGAAAAGCTTGATGTTGCGCCAATTAAAGACACTTTCGTAGCAGGAGAAAACATTGCGCTCAAAGCTTCTCTTCTTGACTCAAATAATAATCCTCTTAATGCAAATGTAGAGATTATTATTGAAGATGCAGAAAAAAGAATTGCAATACAAAAAACAATCCAATCAAATACGCTTGTTGATATCACTCTCGGAGATAATGCTCCTGCAGGTTACTGGAAAATCACTGCAACATATGGAGATATAAGCTCAACATCAATCTTCATGGTCGAGCTTAATGAATTGGCAAGATTCGAGATAAAAGATAATGTTCTTACAGTAGTCAATGTTGGAAACACCAGATATGCAAAACCCATCCAGATAGTTATAGGAGAAACAATTGGCTCAAAACAGCTTGATTTGGGCGTAGGCGAAAGAGCAAGCTTTAGGCTAATTGCTCCAGAAGGAAATTATAATATTAAGGTAACAGATGGAAAGACAACAATTACTCAGTCCGGAGTTGCACTAACAGGAAAAGTTGTGGGCGTCTTGGACAATAAGGAACTTAGCAAAAATCCTCTTACAACAGGAGTCCAGGGAGAAGCGCCAGCATATGGTGAGGATAATTCAACAATGTCCAACAGAAATAACATGTTTGTCTATATTTTTCTGCTTGTTGTTTTTGGCGCAGCAATTCTTTTGGCAATAGAAAGAAGATTCAGGAAAAAAGCGCAATCACCTTTGTCATATAAATCCTAAGACAAATGACAACCTACATAATTGAACATCTTGAGCCAGAGATTTACCCCTGGTGCTTGACAGAATACAAGAATATTTCAAAAATTACTGGAAAAGATAATCTCTGGTTTACAAATGTAAAAGGAAAATCAAAGAACTCAGAAGAACTAAAGAATTATGGCAAAGTCATAAAAGAATCAGTAGCAAATCTTAATCTGAAAAATGCCTGTGTTTTAGACCCAGAAGCATCCAAGTTGCTTGAACCAAAAGAAGCGAAATCATTTGATTATTTTATTTTTGGGGGAATCTTGGGAGATTATCCTCCAAGAAAAAGAACAACTCCAGAATTAACAAGCAAAATAAAAAATGCAGAAGCAAGAAACATCGGAAAAAAGCAGTTTAGCACAGATAATGCTGTTCTTGTTGTGAAAAATATTCTCTCTGGAACACCTCTCGATAAAATGGAATTCATTAATAATTTAGTCATACATATTAATAAGATAGAATCAATAGAACTTCCTTATTGTTATCCAATAATAAACGGCAAGCCTCAAATCAGCAAGGAATTAGTTGCTTTCCTGAAAAAGAAGAAAACTTTCTGATAGATTTAAATGTTGATTACTAACATTATATCAGATGATGGATGATAATTTTAAATAACAATTTTATTTAAGAATAATGAGATAACAAGATGGGAAGAAGAAAATCAGTTGTAAAGATACCAAAAAGCATTATGCTGAAATGTCCTTATTGCCTTGAGAAAAGCAAGGCAATTGTTTCTATTGATAATTGCCCTCAAAAATTTACTTGTCCAAAATGCAACAGTGAGGTTAGAAATCCTCTTACTTCTTGCTGTGTTATCTGTGCTTTTTCCGGCAAGAAATGCCCGAGAAGCCTGTACATGGAAGCAAAAGTCAGGGGTTTGGAATTAAGATAATTGGAAATTATCTCTTCACAATCTTCTTGTTATCAAGCTTCTTGTTTATCTGCTCAAGTAGTATTCTCATCTTCTTAGTCTCCTCAGCTCTCTTTCTACTCCAGAACATGTTTGCTATGTTAAATATAAGATAAGCAATTATTAATCCCCCAATTGCCTGGAAAAGAGTGATTAGATTGGAAAATCGCCCAGACAACTCTGCAGGTATTACAGGTATAAGATTAGTGCTCAGATTTACTATGTCAATTGCCATTTGTCACCTCATAAACATCAAGAAATCGATATTTTTAAATCCTATGAAATCATCATGTTAGCATGGCAAAGAAAAAGAAACAATCGCTTTTATGGAGGATTATCAAATATATCTTCATAGGTATAGGGCTTGGCATCTGGTATCTTTTCAAGGGAATATTCTGGCTAATCTGGAAAGGAATCAGCTCAATCTTTAGAATTACCAAAACAAAAATCAAAGAAAACGCAAAAGAAAGAAAATTAAGAAAAAGTCCTATCTATAATAAAAAGGCAATGTTCGACCCTCTTGAAGTTTTGAATAAAATATCGGGAGATTATTCAATTTCAGAGAAACGCCTTCATGAAGATTCCATTATTGCATTAATTTTCGGCAAAAGGGGCAGCGGCAAGAGTGCTCTAGGTTTTCGCCTTCTTGAAAACATTCATCATAAAACAAATAGGCGGTGCTTTGTTTTAGGTGTTGACGAGCAATCATCCATGCCTGAATGGATAAATCCTATTGAAAAAATAGAAGATGCTCCCCAGAACTCAGCTGTTTTAGTTGACGAGGGAGCAGTTTCTTTTAACTCTAGGGAAAGCATGAGCAAGGAAAACAAGGGACTTGCAGGAATACTTGCAATCGCCAGGCACAAGAACCTTACTGTTTTATTTATAACACAAAATACTGGAATGATTGACAGGAATGTTCTCAAGTTATCAGATGTTCTTCTCGTAAAACAAGGAAGCCTTCTTCAACTGGAAATGGAGCGCCCAGAAATAAGAAAATTCTATGAAAAAGCAGAATCTCTTTTCAAAAAATTAGAAGGCGATAAAAGGCAATATGTCTATCTTATTGACTCTGATTTTGAAGGGGCTCTCGCCCATACTCTGCCAAGTTTCTGGACAGAATCCCTGAGCAAGAACCAAGCTGACAATTCTAAGAGTTAAATTAAGTTAAGTTTAAAAATCATTTTAACCAACAATAATCGTGCCTCAATCGTATAATGGCTTAGTACACATCCCTGTCGCGGATGAGATCCGGGTCCGATTCCCGGTTGGGGCGTTTAAGGGATTGAAAATCCCTTTCCAACCCTTGAATCGGACAGGTCTGATTCACTTCAACTTGTGAAAGTTGAATGTCGCCGCAGAACAAAGTTCTGCGAGCGCCGGTTGGGGCGTTCTTCTAAAGGGCATAGATTTATAAGCCAATAAAAAGCAATATTTATCATAAAGCAATGAAGAAAATTTCTTTATTGTTAAGCTATACGGAGGACACGAAACATGGGAGAATTTGACAGACCAAGAAGCGGCGGATTTAGACGAAGTTTTAATGAAGGCCCAAGAGAAATGCACAAAGCTGTTTGTTCTGAATGTAAGAAGGAATGCGAAGTTCCATTCAAACCTACAGAAGGCAAGCCAGTTTATTGCAAAGACTGTTATGCGAAAGTAAGACCACCAAGAAGATTTTAATCTTTTAGGTTAAGCTTTAGACATATATTCTAAAAATTATTTTTTTTATTTTTCTTTACTTTTATCTTTTTTGTATTGATTTCACTTAAATAGTTTTCACCATAATAATCCTTATAAACGAAAATTTCTAGTAATCGGGATGAAACAAAAGCCCACTCTTGAACTCGCGGCAAAAGAAGGTCTTGTCTTGGCATTCAAGGATGTAAGGCTCAGAACAGCATATTCAGAAGTTCTTCCTGACGAAGTTGATGTTTCTTCGCAATTTTCCAGAAATGTGCCTCTTAAAATTCCTATTGTAAGCGCAGCCATGGACACTGTTACTGAAGCGCCAATGGCCATAGAAATGGCAAAACTTGGCGGCTTGGGAGTTATCCATAGAAATTTAACCCCTGAAGAACAGGCAAGACATGTTAGCAAGGTTAAGCACCATCTTAATGGATTAATACAAAAGCCCATATGCATTGGCGAAGAAGAAACTCTTGAAGAAGTCTTAAGAAAAAGAAGAGAAAAAGGATATGCCTTTGACAGCTTTCCAGTGCTTAATCGCGAGAATAAACTTGTAGGAATAGTTACTGAAACTGATTTTAAATTCTCTGGGGATAATTCTAAGCTTGTTAAAGATATAATGTGCACTAATTTATGGACCGCGCCAAATGGAACGAGTTTAAGCGATGCTTATAAGATGATGATGAAAGAAAAACGAAAACTTCTTCCATTGATTGATAAAAATGGAGAGCTTGCAGGAATGTACGTCTTCAGCGACGTTAAAAGAATTATAACAAGAAGCGCTGAAACATATAATGTGGATTCAAACAACAGATTAAGAGTTGCAGCTGCAATAGGAACAGGAGAATCTGAATTTGAAAGAGCAGAACTCTTAGTTAATGCAGATGCTGATGTTCTTGTCATAGACACTGCTCATGCCGATACAAAATCTGCAATAAACGCATTAAAGAAACTTAAGAAAAAATATTCAAATGTGGACATTGTTGTTGGAAATATCTCTATTGGCGATTCTGCCAAAAGATTAACTGATGCAGGAGCAGACGGAATTAAAGTGGGGCAGGGTCCTGGCTCGATTTGCACAACAAGAATTATTGCGGGAGTTGGAAGGTCCCAAGTTTCAGCAATTTATAGCTGTGTCCAGGAATTAATAAAATATCGCATTCATGATATTCCAATTTGCGCAGATGGAGGCATAGAATATTCAGGAGATATTCCAGTGGCTATTGGAGCAGGGGCTCACTGTGTAATGATGGGCAGTTTGCTTGCAGGAACTGAAGAAGCTCCGGGCGAAGTTATATTTTTTGAGGGAAAGCAATGGAAAGAATATAGGGGCATGGGCTCCTTAGGCGCAATGGAAGCAAGCAGAAGCTCAAGAGAGAGATATTTCCAGGGAAAAAGACAAGGGGAAAAATTAATTCCAGAAGGTGTTGAAGCAAGAGTTCAATACAAGGGCAGGGTGGAAGAAATCATGGCCCAGTATGTTGGGGGCTTAAGAAGCGGAATGGGTTATACTGGCTCAAAGACAATAAAAGAGCTTAGGGATAAGGCTCAATTTGACAGGATTACTCAAGCAGGCCTTGCAGAAGGCCATCCTCATGGCGTTACAATGACTAAAGAACCTCCAAACTATAGAACACCATGACACTTGAAAAACTTGTAAAAGATGCCAAAGTTATAGCAATAATATGCAATCAATGGGGAGATACTGGGAAAGGAAAATTTTCAGATTACTTTGCTTCCCAATGGGCAGATGTTATTGCAAGAGGAACAGGCGGAAATAACGCAGGGCATACTGTTGTTGTAAATGGCACGGAAAGAATCTTTCATTTAATTCCCTCAGGCATTACAGGAGATGCTGAAGGTAAAATAAATATTCTTGGAAATGGCATGGTTATTGATATTTCAGTTTTATGCAGGGAATTAGATGAATTAAATAAAGAAGGTATAAGTTATAATAATTTAATGATAAGCAAAGATGCAAATGTAATAATGCCCTATCATATTGCAAGAGATGTTGCAAAAGATAAATCTCAAAGAGCAGGCGGAGTTGGTTCTACAGGAAGAGGAATTGGGCCTTGTTATACAGATAAAGTTGCAAGAAAAGGGATTTTAATTGAAGATTTATTCGACAGGGATAAATTATCTAAGAAAATTGATAGTGCAAAAGAGAGATATCCTGAACAAGTCATAAATACTGACGAAGTTATAGGCAGATTATTCCCTTTCGTTGAAAGAATAAAACCTTTTGTTCGTGATACTATCTCAGAAATGCGCGAATTTAGAAACCAAGGCAAAAAAATACTTCTTGAAGGAGCACAAGGTTTATTGTTAAGCATAGAATATGGAACTTATCCTTATGTAACTTCTTCAGATTGTTCATTAAATGGAACCGCAGCAGGAGTAGGCTTATCTGCAAAAATGGTGGACTTGCCATTGGGAATTGTTAAATTCCCATTCATGACAAGAGTTGGAGCAGGCCCATTCCCCTCAGAACTAGGAGGAAGAAAATCCGAAGATTATTGTGCTGAAGATGGACATGCAAAAGGCGATGAGCTAAAACAATATGGCATACCTCATCAACCAACAGAAAAAGGATTTAGATATAATCCTAAGGATTCAAAAATCTTAGAAATGATAAAGTCAGATGACGAATTTATCCAAGGAATAGGCATTAGATTAGCTGCTGGAGAATATGGCGCAACAACAGGAAGGCCAAGAAGAACCGGCTGGACAGATGCAGTAGCTGCAAGATATGCAGTTGGAATTAATGGGCCTTTGATGATTCTAACAAAACCTGATTGCTTGTCAGACACAGGAGATTTCAGGTTATGTTTTGGCTATGACGATGGGAAAAAAGTTCATGATAGGTTTTCAAGGAGTGCAGAATTTTTAAGAGGCGTAACCCCTGTACATAGAAAATACGGAAGATATGGTGATATAAGTGATGTCAGAACCTATGGTCGCCTGCCAGCCAGCCTGAAAAATGCAATAACAGATTTTAATAATTTCACAGGCGGTAAAGTTGTGGCAGTTTCAGTAAGCGCAGAACGAGACGCAACAATAATCAGATAGAGTTGATGTTTTATCCACATATAAAAGAATAGTTTTATATAATTTGATATTAATTCAGCAATAAGAGGGGTTCGGCCTCTCAGACCGATTTCTGAGCAATATAGAACATGTCAGTATATATTTCAGATGGAAGAATAAAGAATTATTCCCCTAGAAAAAAACAGACTTTAGAATTCTTGAATAGACTTAAATGGAAATTTATTCCTTATTGGACAACTTTGCTTTATACACTTGTAGTAACCGATAAATGCACATTAAGATGCGATCACTGCTTTGAAGAAGCTTCTCCAGATAATAAGACCTTTCTGAATGCAGACAGAGTTGACAGATTAGCAGAAGAGTCTGTACCTATTTTTCATAAATATCCCTCAAGAGAGATTAGAATTACTGGAGGAGACCCATTCCTTCATCAAAATTTATATGATATTATAGAATCTTTTTCAAAAAGAAAGGAAAGATTAGGATATGATTGTTTAGACATTGAAACTAATGGTTGGTGGGCAACAGATGATAAACAAACAAAGAAGATAGTCTCAACATTAAAAGAATCTGGTGCTACTTTGCTTAGCATGACTGTTGATTACTGGCATGAGAAAAACAGCCCTTTTCCTAACGAACAGCATCTAAGCAGAATGCTCAAGATTGCGGAGGAAGTTGGCTTAGAAGCTAGACCTATAAACTTGGGAATGCCTAATTTTAAATTAAAAGTGCATGATAATTACATATTTCCTCCTCCAGAAGTTGTACCAATAGGAAGAGCAAGAAATCTCCCAGAAGAATATTGGGGCGAACATAGTATGTGCCGTATGCAAGGTTGCAGATTATCCCCTCCCACATTGGGGAAAGTTGCAGGATTTGTGCATAGTGACAAAATAACTGTAGAATCTGATGGAAATGTGTACCCTTGTAATTCTGGAAAATCATTTGAACATGCTACTCTGGCACTGGGCAATATTTATGACAAAACTCTTCCAGAAATTCTCAAAGATAACAAGAATTCTATTGTGCGATTAATAAAAAGAAAAGGAGTCAGGGCATTAACCAAAATAGCTGGTTTTTCTATAGATGAGCATTATGCAATGTATGACAGATTTAGCCCATGCGGTCTATGTCATGAGATGCTAAGAAAATATGGCAAGGAGATAAGCGATTCGCTTAGCTAATGTTTAGTTATATCATCCAATATCGTATATTCAAGAATATGAATTCTTTATAAAGCAAGATTTATGTTATCTTTGATGGTTCAAAAAAATATAGCAGTTTTAGAGGGAGATGGCATAGGACCTGAAATAATGCGAGAAGGAAGAAAAGTATTAGAGGCTATTTCTCAAAAATATAGTCATACTTTCAATTTAATCTATTCTCCATTTGGTGCTAAAGCATATTTTGATACAGGTCATCCTTTTCCAGATCAGACTAAGGAGGTCTGTGATAGTGCAGATGCAATATTAAAAGGACCAATAGGACTGGCATTAAGCGAAATGAAAAGAATCCCTGCAGAATATGCCCCAGAAGGCGCTGCTCTTTTGCCTTTAAGAAAAAGATTAGACACTTTTGCCAATTATCGCCCTGTAGTTTTACCAAAATCTTGTGCAGAGTTCTCCCCACTTAAACCTGAAGTTGTTGGAGATGGAATAGATATACTAATGATGAGAGAACTTGTTGGTGGAATCTATTTTGGAGAAAAAATAGAAGGAAAAGCAACAGGAATGCAATATGCTCGAGATGATTGTCATTATACAAGAGAGCAAGTAGAAAGATTTGCTCATGTATCCTTCCAAGAAGCAAGAAAAAGGAATAGCAAATTGACCAACGTTCATAAAGCAAATGTTTTGGCTACCTCAAGATTTTGGAATGCTATTTTTGAAGAAGTTTCAAAGCAATATTCAGATGTTAAATTAGAACCTATGTTAGTTGACAACGTGGCTTATCAATTAATTGTAAGACCAACCCAATTTAATGGTGTTATGTCCTTTGAAAATATGCAAGGAGATATAATTACTGATCAAGGCGGAGGTATTCTTGGCTCGCTTGGTTTGATGCCTTCTGCTTGTCTAAATCCCCAAACAGGAAAAGGGTATTATGAACCTGCTCATGGTTCTGCTCCAGACATTGCTGGAAAAAACATAGCAAACCCATATTCAATGATTGGAAGCGTGGCTTTTATGCTGGAAAAAAGTTTTGGATTAGAGCAAGAAGCACGAGATGTTTGGAATGCATTAACAAATGTTTTTGCCCAAGGACATAGAACAAGAGAACTGGCAAGAGCTTCAACTCCATTAGAAAGGATAGTTTCAACATCTCAATTTGGAGATTTAGTTGCAAGGGAGATATTAAAATGACAGGACAGACAATAACTGAAAAAATACTGGCGAGACACGCTGGAAAAGACCGGGTAAGCCCTGGAGATACAATTGAATCGACAGTAGATACAATAATGATGCATGATGTTACTTCTAAAGTAGCTATTGATATTGTTAATAATGATTTTAATGGAAGAGTTGCTGACGATTTAGAAATTGTTGTAACTCCAGACCATTATGTTCCGAATAAAGATATTAAATCTGCTAAACTATATCAGCAATTAAAAAGATTTGTTGATAAACAAATAGCTGAAGGAGCAAATATTCGTGCTTACATGGTTGAGGGAGGAGATTATGGTGTCTGTCATGTTATGCTTCCTGAAAAAGGGCATGTTATTCCTGGAAAAGTTATTGTCGGCGGAGATTCTCATACCTGCACTTATGGGGCCTGGGGAGCATTTTCTACTGGAATTGGTTCAACTGAAGCAGGAAATGTTTTGGCAACAGGAAAATTATGGTTTAGAGTTCCTGAATCTATGAAAGTTGAAGTTACTGGAGAATTTCCAGGAAATGTTATGGCTAAAGATTTATTTTTAAGATTTGTCGGAGATGTTGGAGTTGATGGTGCTTGGTATAAAGCAATAGAACTTTGTGGAGAGGCTGTAAAAAATATGTCAATGGATGAAAGAAGTACTTTTTGCAATATGGCAATTGAAGCAGGAGCAAAATCTGGAATTGTTGCTCCTGATATAGTAACTGCAGGGCATTTAATCAATTTAGACTGTGTTTTGAAAAGGTCTGATGAACAAAGACACAAGTTACTTAGGGGAAAATTCTGTTCTACTAACTGGGACTGGGTAAGAAGTGATGCAGATGCCCAGTATTATGAAACTAGAAAATATGATGTTTCTGGATTAGAACCACTAGTTGCTTGTCCTGATTTGCCTTCAAATGTTAAACCGGCCTCTGAATTAGGAGATATTAAGATTGACCAAGCTTATATTGGAGGATGCACTGGTGGAAAAATGGAAGATTTTGAAGCTGCTGCACAAATATTATATGGAAAAAGGACTGCCAGAGGAGTAAGATTATTAATTGTCCCTTCTACTGCAGACATTCAAAGAAAAATGGTTAGACAAGGGCTTTACGATACTTTCATGGATGCGGGTGCAGTTTTTAGTGCTCCAACATGCGGTGCTTGCCTTGGAGGATACATGGGAATCCTTGCTCCAGGAGAAGTTGCAATAAGTTCAACAAATAGGAACTTTAGAGGAAGAATGGGAGACCCAGAATCATTTGTATATTTAGCAAGTCCAAAAACAGTAGCTGCGAGTGCGATTGCAGGATGTATCACAGGAGCTAAAAAATGAAACTGACTATAGAAGGAAAAGTCTATGTTGCAAGAGAAGATGACATTAATACAGATTTAATTATTCCAGCAAGATATCTTAATACATCTGATCCTAAGGAATTAGCAAAGCATGCTATGGAGGATTTAGACCCTAAGAGACATCAAATTCCGTTTCTAAATCGAGATGGAAGTTGTGATTACAAAATTCTTATTACTGGAAAGAATTTTGGATGCGGAAGTTCAAGAGAACACGCTGTATGGGCATTGGCTGCAGCAGGAATAGAAGCAGTAATTGCTCCTTCTCCAGTTCCTTTTGCAAGAATATTTTATAGAAATTGCATTAATGAAGGAGGAGTTCTTCCTTTAGAATGTGATGAATCTGGTAAACTTGGAGATTATCTAAAAACTGGAGAGTCAATAAGTATAGATATGAGTGAAGAAAGACCAGTTCTAACAAGAGCAAATGAAGCAAAAATGCTTTTAAGACCTTTCACAGGAATTGCAAGAGAAATCATGGACGCAGGCGGGCTGACTGCTTATAACAAAAGAAAACTAACCTCCCTCCTGCAATAGACAATAGAATTAATGTTTAACCCTTCATCAAAGCCAATTATTCAAAATATATCTTATTTTAGCATAATCCTTAATAACCCTCAAGCTAATGAGCTTTTATGGAAATGGAAGCTTATAAGAGGGAATTTATTAAATTCTTATTGCAGACAGGCGCATTAAAAGTCTTTGAAAACCCTTCTGATGACAGGACACTAAAAAGCAAGAGAATCTCCCCTTGGTTTGTTAATATAGGTGACTTTGATGACGGAGAAACATCTGCAGCTTTAGGAGGATTTTATGCAGATGCTATTATTAATTCGGGCGAGAATGTAGAGTTATTATATGGAATTCCAGATAAAGGGAGAGAAATTGCTGTTGCTACAGCTAATGAAATGGCACGAAAAGGAAGAAATATTCCTAGATTTTCAACGAGAAAAGTTCCAAAAGACCATGGTGAAGCCTCTTCAGTGAATTATGGCAGTGCACGTACCATAAAAGAATTTATTGAAGTATCACAACATCTTTCTCAGTCAGAGAGAATAAAAGCCTGGGTTGTTGGAAGAACTCCTAAAAATGGGCAAATAATAGGTCAATTAGATGATGTTTTTACTGCAGGAGATGCAAAATATGAGGCTTTAGATATGTTAAAATTCTTGGGAGATTTTAAGCTCCCATTACTTGCAATTGGAGTAGACAGGCAGGAAGTTGCAACCGACAGCAAGGAAGCTATTGCAGAATATCAGGAAAAAACAGGAACACGAGTTGTTTCTATTGTAAATGCAGTTGATGTTTATAATGTCTTGAAGGAAGGAAAGTTAGCTTCAGAAAAAGCTTTGGAAAGATTAGCCAATTATATAAGAGTTTATGGTACAGAAACAGCAAGAAAACATTTTGGCAAGCTTGAACAAAAAATAATCGATAGAGAGAGAAGTGTTATTCCTGCATGCGATGTTGAAACTTTGGAACAATTCGAAGAGCTAGTAAAACAAACAGCTGATGTTGATGGAATTGGCGGCTACAAGATTGGATTTGAGCTTGGTTTGGGTTATGGCTTGCCAAAAGTTGTTGAAACAGCAAGAAAACATACAAACAAGCCAATAATTTATGACCATCAGAAAGCAGGAACAGATATTCCAGATACAGGAAAGAATTTTGCTAAAGTCTGCAAGAAAGCAGGCGTTGACGCAGTAATCTTCTTCCCGCAAGCAGGCCCTGAAACAGAAAGAGCTTGGATTTATCATGCATTGGATAATGATTTGAAAGTAATTGTTGGCGGAAGAATGACTCATCCAGCTTATGCTGTCAGTGAGGGTGGATTTATCACAGATGAAGGCGCTTTGGATATGTATAGAATTGCAGCACGAGCAGGTGTAAATAATTTTGTTGTTCCTGGAAATAAGCCAGATGTTATCAAGCAAGTCAGAGATGTTGTTGAGGCAGAAGGAGTTTCTCCAATATTCTATGCTCCCGGGTTTGTTGCTCAAGGCGGAAAAATTGAAGCAGCTGCAAAAGTTGCAGGAGACAGATTCCATGGAATTGTCGGAAGAGGAATTTATCAGGCCAAAGATATGCATGCTGCAGCACTAGAACATTGTTCTCAACTTTAACAATATGAAAACCAGAAGAGAAACACTCGAGTTCTTATTAGAAGATGAACTTAAACTTGCGACTGTTTCTGGAATATTTACTACAAAAGCGCCTATTATTGAACTGGTTGACAGAGATTTCTTGGATATTGATTTAATCACAACAAAAAGCTACCAAATAGTGCCTAATCCTGGAAACAGAGAGCCAATAATTGCAGAGCATAGTATTGGAAATTTTGGAAATGCAGTTGGATTAAGAAATCCAGGCATGGAGCAAGGGCATTTGGAATTGTCTGAATTGAGAAAAAGGCGCAACTTAAGATGTCCTCTTATTGTTTCATTGTCTGCGAATTCTATTGATGATTTTATCACTCTTGTAAAAAAATTTGAGGATATTGCAGACATTCTCGAGCTGAATTTCTCTTGTCCTCATGCTTCTCCTGGCTATGGCTCAAGCATAGGCGCTTACCCTGAAGTTGTTAGGGAATATATGGAAAAGATAAGAGGTGTGACAAGAGCTATTCTGATTCCAAAACTAACACCCAATGTAGATGATATGGAAAAAATTGCTGTGACTGCCATAGAAGCAGGAGCAGATGGAATCTCTGCAATAAATACTGTCGGCCCTGTGGAATACATAGAGCCGCATACTCAAAAAACTATTTTGTACAATCCAAAAGGACATAAGGGTGGAAAGTCAGGAGAGTGGATAAGGGAAATTGCTCTGGAGAGAGTAAGAGAGGTAAGAAATGCGATTGGAGATGGAATTCCAATAATTGGAATGGGTGGAATCACAACAGGAGAAGATGTGAAAAGAATGAGAGATGCAGGAGCAAATGTTGTCGGATTAGGAAGTGTTTTTGCAAGAGTTCCTATGGACAAAAGACGGGATTTTGTTGCTTTCCTGAAAAAAGATGTTGAATTTGGAACAAATCTTGCTGACTTGTATGTCTCTAAAGAAAGGCTTGCCGAATACAAGCCATATAGGATAAATAAGATAACTGAAAAAGATGAAAATTTAAGAATATTTGAGCTTGACGGAACAATGGATTATGACGCAAGCCAGTTTGCTTTCTTATGGGTGCCTGATGTTGGAGAAAAGCCGTTTTCAATTGCAAGAGGAAACCCATTAACATTTGTTGTAAGAGAACGAGAGCATGTTCCTGGAGAAAAAGGATTAGTTACTCATGCATTGTTTGGCTTGAAAGAAGGGGAAGAGATGATGGTAAGGGGAGTGTATGGTGCAGATATTCGTGACAATCTTAGTGATAATGCTTATATTATCGCAGGAGGAACAGGAATTGCAGTTGTTCCTAAATTAGTACAAAGATTGAGCAGGCAGGAAAAAAGCGTGACAGTCTATCATGGCGTGACTTCTCCGCAAGAAAGAATGTTTGAGCAAGAGATTGAAAGATATGGAAAATACAGGCTTGTTGTTGACCCTTCACCAGAAAAAAAAGGAGAAGTTATCAGGGTAATGCAGCGCGATTTAGAAAGAAGAGATTTATCAAACTCCTGTTTTTATAACATTGGCCCTGTTCATTTCATGGATTTAGCTATAAAAACTCAACAGGGTATTGGAATAGATCCGGCGCATATTTATGCATCAATAGAGACAAATAACATGTGCGGGATTGGAATGTGCGGAGAGTGTGAGTGCGGCGGAAGATTAACTTGCCAGCAAGGCACTTTTTTCAGCAAAAAGTATTTAGACGCAAATAATATCAATATATTGGAGTTTGGATAATGATAGACCCGCATGTGCATCTAAGAGACGGAAAACAAAGCTCAAAGGAAACTGTTGAGCACGGCTTGGAAGTTGCGTATCTTGCTGGCTTGGATGGTGTTTTTGAGATGCCTAACACAGACCCCCCACTGACATCTGAAGATGATTTACTTGCAAGAATCGGGCTCGGCAATGAAGCAGCTTACAAATTAAGAAAAAAGTATTATGATTTTAGTGTTTTCCATGGAGTTTATGCTGGTTTAACGCCTGATTTAAGGCAAATCCGAGAAGTCGTCAAAGCTCAAAAAGAACATTTTCCAAGAATTGTCGGACTCAAGGCTTTTTTCGGGCAATCAACAGGAAACCTGAGAATTACAGCAGAAAATGAGCAAAGATTAGTCTGGAAGGCGGTTGCTGACATGGGATACAAAGGAGTTCTTGCAGGACATTGCGAGAAAGAATCAGAATTGCGCCCAGATTTATGGGATTCCAAAAAACCATTCATGCACACGTTAGCAAGACCTCCAAAAGCAGAAGTTGAATCAATAAAAGACCAGATAAAATTTGCTCAGGCAGCAAAATATAAGGGAACTTTCCATGTCTGCCATGTTTCTGTTCCAGAAGCTTTGGAATATATTGAATCTGTCAGAAATGATTTGGATTTCCAGGTTACATGCGGTTTAACTCCCCATCATGCGCTTCTTTATGATGAAATGATGAAACAAAAAATGGGTTTATTGTTAAAAATGAATCCTCCATTAAGGCCAAGAGAAATGCAAGAATATATGCTGAAGGCGCTTCTTGACGAAAGAAATGAAAGAATTGACTGGATAGAAACAGACCATGCGCCCCATACACTTGATGATAAAACCAGCGACAAGCAAAAAACATATGCTTCGGGCATTCCTGTCTTGCCTTTTTATCCTCATTTCCTAAGTATGCTAAGAGAAAAAGGAATGAGCAAAGAATCACTTGAAAGATTAACCCATGACAATATTTCCAACGCCTTCAGGATAGATGTGCAAAGAACAATAAGAGCAGCTGATATGAACTTGCAAAAAAAGTATGATTTTGATGCTTTTGAGAGCTTGAATAATAACATTTAAGAGAATAAACATTGTATAATAATCATGAAAAACAATCTCGCTGTTCTTTATTCTTTGCTTGCATTAGCCTGCATAATCTTAACATTCACAATTGACTGGCTGTTCATTGCACCAGCAGCTTTTCTCTCATGGATGGGCTGGCGCGAATTGACAAAGAAAAAATAAAATGGGGTATCGGTGAATTGCACACCGATTGCGAAGTCCCGAACCTCGAGGACTACTAATTATCCTAATACCCCTCATAATTTTCAATAAATCAAGCTTTTTATAATTGATTTTATTACAGAAACTAGTTTCATACTTATCTTTTTAAATATCAAAATTCTATAAGGATTATGAAAAGAAACAAAATAATCAAGATTTCAGCCATAAGTTTTGCAGTTATTGTTGCAATTATTGCGCTTGTTATTCTATTGCCTCGCTCAAATACAAATGGAGATAATAATACATCGCTCTCAATAGGCAATTCTCCTGTTCTTGGAAACCCTGACGCACCTGTAACAATTTATGAATTCTCTGACTTTTCATGTCCGTATTGCCAGGCAGCAGAAGGCAAAAATGCGCAAGTTATTAGCATGTTAAAGTCAAAATCACCTGATTGGGAAGCGCCAATGCCTCTGATTAAAGAACAATATGTTGATACAGGCAAAGTCAAGATAGTATTCAAATATTATCCTGGCCATGGCGCAGCAAACGCAGCTCACGCAGTTGCCCTCGGATTAAATGAGCAAAACCCTGAGTTATTCTGGGAATTTGCAGAAAAAGCATTCGCACAAGCAGCAAACCTTGATGATTTAAATAAAATGAAAGCAATTGCAATTGGATTAGGCGCAGATGAAAAAGCCCTCTCAGATTATCTTGATTCCAAAAAATATGAAGCCCAGCTTGAAGAAGATATAAAGATGGCAGATAATAATACTGTTCAAGGCACGCCAACATTCTTCATTAATGGCAATAAAGTTGAAGGCGCCCAGTCCTTCGCTGTTTTTGAGGATATGATTGAGAAAGAATTAGGAAAATAAAATAATTAATGTGCTCCCTTTACAAATAATTATCATCTAACAAATGCAATAAAATAATTGATGTTGCTTTCCTAGGTTCTCATGGGAGATAACAATAATTTTACAACTTCGCCTGCCCGCTCGGTTCTTCTTTGGGTAAAGGTATTTCATCAGCGCTCGGAACCTTAACAACATCAGCAACTTTATCTCCTTCTTTCAGCCTTACTATATGCACTCCCTGTGTTGCCCTGCTCATTACTCTTATATCTTTAACTTTGACACGAATAACCATTCCCTTAGTTGTTGTCACAATTATAGAATCTTTATCAACAACAGAAAGCGCACCTATAACTTGCCCTGTTCTCTCACTTACATCAAGGCTTATAACTCCTTTTGCACCCCTGCCTGTTTTCCTGTAATCTTCAAGTTTTGAACGCTTTCCAAATCCTTTAGAACTAACAGTCAATATTGTTGTTTTGCCGTCCTTAATAGGCAAGCTCTCCAAAGAAACAACTTCATCCCCGCTCTTCATTTCAGCTCCTTTAACTCCATAACTTGCCCTGCTCATTGGCCTGACTTCATCAGAGCTGAATCTTACTGCCTGCCCTTTCTTAGTCACTATAAGCACTTCTTGCTTGTCTTCAACAATTTGAACATTAATCAATATGTCAGAGCCATCAGCAGGAAGATTAATTATCCTGACACCTGTGCTTCTTGGCTTGGAAACAAGTTTCAAAGGTAATTTCTTAACCATTCCAAGCTTTGTCACAAACATCAGATATCCAACATCAAAATTCTTTATTGCCATGACATTAGCAACAGTTTCATCTCTTAAGCTGAGCAAATTCACAAGAGCTTTTCCTTTGCTCTGCCTCTCCGCACCAGGCACATCATTTGCCTTGAGCCAATAAACTCTTCCACGCGAAGTAAAGAATAAAAGATAATCATGAGTTGAGCAGACAAGCATCTTCTTCACAATGTCTTCTTCTTTCATTTCTCCTCCGCTAACCCCAGAACCTCCTCTCTTTTGCTCCTTGTAAGCTTTTACATCAACTCTCTTTATGTATCCTCCCTCAGTCATCATTACAACAACATCTTTCTTCTCAGTTATGTCTGCCTCTGAAATTTCTTCAACATGTTTGATAACTTTTGTTCTTCTCTCATCGCCATACTTTGTCTTTATTTCAGAAACTTCTTTCTTGATTATCTTTAATATCTCTTTTTCATCTCCGAGAATTGCTTTCAACTCAACAATTATTTCTTTAAGGGATTTTTCTTCATCCTTGAACTTTGTTGCCTCAAGATGCGTGAGCTGTTGCAACCTTGTTTCCAGGACAGCTTTTGCCTGTCTTGTGGTTAATCCAAATTTCTTCATCAAGCCTTCATGCGCTGTTGTTGCATTGTCAGATTTCTTGATGAAATCAACTATTTTGTCAATCTCTCTCAAAGCAATTAGCATTCCAAGAACAATTTCTAATCTTTCTTCTGCTTTTGTAAGTTCAAACTTGCTTCTCTTTCTTACAATTATCTGCCTGTACTTGATATATTCAGTTATAACATCTTTCAAATTTAGAACCCTTGGTTTCTTGTCAACCAGAGCCAGAACATTAGCATCAAAATTAGTCTGCACATTAGTTAATTTGTAAAGTTTGTTCAAAGTATACTTAGGATCAACATCTTTTCTTAGTTCAATGACAATTCTTACCTTACCTTTTGCTGACTCATCTCTTATATCCCAAATATCAGGGAATTTCTTCTCAGAAGCTAATTTTGCTATTGTCTTGACAAGCTCTGCCTTGTTAACTTGATAAGGAAGCTCTGTAATAACAATAGTTGGTTTGCCTTTGTGCTCTTCCATTCCTATTCTGGACCTTATAATCAATTTTCCTTTTCCTGTCTTGTGCATTTCCTTTATTCCAGCGCCCATAACTATTCCTCCTGTTGGGAAATCCGGCCCTTTTACAATCTCGCAAAGCTGGTCAATAGTCACATCTGGCTTGTTTATGCACTCAATAATTGCATCGCAAACCTCAGTCAAGTTGTGAGGAGGAATATTTGTAGCCATTCCAACTGCAATTCCTGTTGCGCCATTAATTAGCAAGTTAGGGAGTTTTGCAGGAAGAGTGTCAGGCTCTTTCAAGGAATTATCAAAATTAGGCATCATCTTCACTGTTTCCTTTTCAATATCTGCGAGCATCTCTCCAGATATCTTGCTAAGTTTTGCTTCAGTATATCTTGAGGCTGCAGGACTATCCCCATCCATTGAGCCAAAATTGCCCTGTCCATGAACCAAAGGATATCTTAAGGAAAATTCCTGTGCCATTCTGACCATTGCATCATAAATCGCCAAGTCTCCATGAGGATGGAACTTGCCCATTGTCTCACCAACAATTCTGGCTGACTTCATGGTTGGCTTTGAGGGATCCAAGCCAAGCATGTGCATTGCATAAAGAATTCTCCTGTGAACAGGCTTTAACCCATCTTCAGCAGCAGGCAAAGCCCTGTCAACAATAACAGACATTGCATAGTCAATAAATGCCTGCTCCATTTCATCAACTATTTCAACGCCTTCTACTCCTTTCTCATTGGAAATCAGATTTTTCTCTCTTCTCTTTGCTTCTTCAGATTCTGCTTTCTTGTCAGCTTCCTGCTCTTCATTCAATTTTTCTTCAGGTGTTTTGTTTGGTGTCATTTTAAATGCTCCAGATTAACCTTCCCGCTTAATATGTTTGGGTCTCTATAACTGTCTGAATCTTCATGATGGGTGGAAAACTCAATTATTTTAGTGTCTGTAAGTCCGATAAACCTATGTTTCTGCATTGGCAAAACTAATTGGCTGTCCCCAGTCTGCATAATTTTCTTCTTGCCCTCAAGTTCAAGCAGCATTTTTCCGGACAAAACAAAGAAAGTCTCGTTTTTGTTTTTATGAAAATGATAACTGCATCCAAATCCCTTCTTTAAGTTCAATATTTTACCGCAGTATTCCCTATTCACAATCCATTCCTCACTTCCCCATTCTTTTTTGACTGTTTTTTCCATTTTAAATGTCAATCTGAGCTTCGTGAGCTCTCTCTGCGATGAACTTTCTTCTTTCTTCAACATCCTCTCCCATTAATCTTGAGAAGACTTCGTCAGCAATTGCCGCATCTTCAATTGTAACTTTTTTGAGCATTCTTGTTCTTGGATTCATTGTTGTCTCCCAAAGCTGTTCAGGATTCATTTCTCCAAGTCCTTTGAATCTTTGAACATCAACATTGCCCCCCATCTCTTTCAAAATATCTTTCAGCTCTTCATCTGAGTAAACATAATGGTCTCCTCTCTTTCTAATCCTATAAAGCGGAGAAACCGCAATATACAAATGCCCATTTTCTATAAGCTTGGGCATGAATCTGAAAAAGAATGTCAAAAGCAGAGTTCTAATGTGCGCGCCATCCACATCTGCATCAGTCATTATGATTGTTTTTGCATATCTCAGGTTTTCAAGATTGAATTGGTCAGAAATTCCAGTTCCAACCGCAGTTATAAGATTGGAAATTTCTTCATTTGAAAATACTTTGGCAGGATTTGCTTTCTCAACATTCAAAATCTTGCCCTTCAATGGCAGGATAGCTTGGAATTCCTTGTTTCTTGCCTGCTTTGCACTATTGTGCACAAAGACTCCTGAAGCTAAAGCGAAATTATGTGTGTTTGGCACTTCTATATCATAAACATCAGTTCTTTCTTTTAAGAATTCTATTTTCTTTATCTTGTGGTTCCATTTTGTTACAGCTTCAGCCATTTTATTTTTATCGCCATTGATGTTAAGCTGCATTAAAGAATCCTCTTTTGTTAAATCTCTGGCTTCTTTATAGATTCCAGCTCTTAACATGAACTTATGGTCTGGGGTGCAAATTATTTCTTTTCCATTGTCAAGAGTTATTTTTATGATTTCAGCATTCTTTTTCGTAATTCTGGGACTCTCAATTTTCTCAATTCCTACTGAGCCATCTTCCAGTAAAGTGTAACAGAAGTTTTGCTTTCCAGCGCTGGCTTCCTTGACTAGATTTTCAAAGGACAAGTTTCTGCCATCAGCAAGAGATATTTCGGTATTTCCTGCAAAACATCCACCAGCAGAATCTCCTTCAACAAGATACAATTCAGTTTCTTCTGCCTTGTTCTTGGAGCAATCAGCCAGCTTTCCAGGCAATCCAGCAAAACCAAACGCGCTCTTTCTTCTTACAAGCTCTTTTGCTTTCTTTGCAGCATTTCTTGCCTTTTGAGATTCAAGTGCCTTATTCACAACAGCTTTTGCAACAGCAGGATTTTCCTCAAAAAACTCTGTAAGCATCTTCATTACAACACCATCAACAATTCCTTTAATTTCGCTATTCCCAAGCTTTGTCTTTGTCTGCCCTTCAAACTGGGGCTCAGGCACTTTAACAGAGATAATTGCAGTCAAACCCTCTCTTACATCATCACCAGAAAGGTTCTCCTTCATTAGCTTATTCTTATTTCCATAATCATTAATCGCCCTTGTCAAAGCAGTCCTGAATCCAGCAACATGTGTCCCGCCTTCTACAGTATTGATTGTATTTACAAAGCTCAATAAGTTCTCCTGATAGCCAGAATTATACTGAACAGCGCACTCAATAGCAACCCCTTCTGATTCTTTTACAAAAAAAACTGGCTTGTGAATCGGCTCTTTGGACTTGTTTACCCATTTGATAAATTCAATAAGCCCTCCTTCATAATGAAAAATTTCCTTTTTCTTTGTCTCTTCATCTTCAAGAAGTATTTTAACTCCTTTATTCAGGAACGCAACTTCTCTCAACCTTGTCTCAAGTATAGAGAACTCAAATTTTGTTGTTGAAAAAATACTATCATCTGGGAAAAATGTAACTTCTGTGCCAGTTTCGTCTTTGTCGCAGGTTCCAACAACCTTTACATCATAAACAGGCTTCCCAATTTTGTATTCTTGCTGGTAAATCTTGCCATTTCTTTTAACTTTGACTCTCATCAACTTTGACAGGGCAGCAACAACGCTAATTCCGACTCCATGCAAGCCTCCAGAAACCTTGTAGCTTCCTTTTTCAAACTTGCCTCCTGCATGAAGCTTTGTAACAACAATTTCCATAGCAGATTTCTTATAAATTGGATGCGGTTCAACAGGAATTCCTCTTCCATTGTCAGTTACAGTGACGCTTCCATTCTTGTTTATTGTAACTTCAATTAAGTCGCAATAATCAGCCATAGCTTCATCAACAGAATTATCAACAACTTCGTAAACAAGATGGTGCAAGCCAGGTTTTCCAGTGCTTCCTATGTACATTGCAGGCCTCATACGCACCGCTGTTAATCCCTCTAATACCTTGATATGTTCTGCCCCATAAGACTTTACTCCACTCTCCTTATCGGCTGCCAATTTTTTCACCTCCGATTTTATAAATCATAGATTCAATTATAAATGGCCTTATTATCTCAATCAAGAGCTTAGAATCTTCTTTTTTAAATCTCAAATAATAATATTTGCCATCGCGAAAACCAATTGTTGGATTTAATCCAAATGTCTCGCTAAAGAACTCTTTCATTAATTTATGTTCCTCTAATGTAAAAGCATTCGTGCATAAAACAATATATCTTTGTTTATTGTCATAGCTACCATCATCACAAATCCAAATTGCAAGACCTCTTGGAGTAAGTTGATTTAGAATTTCTCTTGTAACAACTTTTCTTCCATTTTTATAAAACAAATTTCTATAGTAATTAAAAATATGATGGGTTTCTGTAGCAAAATTAATCATATGCACCGCTCTTTTATTAATTGTTCTTTTCACCTCATTAAATTCAGAAACACCAAATTTTTTTAATAAATTCGATTTCCATTCCAAATATTCCTTTTGCTTAACCGAATGAGATATCCTAAAGCATGAAGTTTTATCTCTTTTTCTTATACTAGCATCTCCCAATAAACTGCCAATAAACAAATCTCTTTCTTCTTGAGGTAATATTAGAAAAGGATCATTTTCAAGATTCCTATTCCATTCTTTAACTAATGAATATAGCTTTCTTACTGGTGTTTTATATACGTTATACAATTCTGCAAATTTTATAAGTTCTCTGTCAGTCTTTAATCTGGCCAAAGGGTTAGCTTTACTTTTATGAATATTTGGGAATTTTGAAAGAATTCTTCCTTCTTCAATAGCATGTTTCAAAGAGTTATAATCAACTTTTAATTCGTTAGATAATATTAAAATGTCTCCTTGTTTTTTTATCTTTCTTGATAGTTCTACTACATCAAAGCTATGCCTTACTCCTTCAAGCCCTTCAAGCACTTTAATGTGCTCAGAACCATAAGATTTTGCCTTTTCTTCGCCAGATTTCGCAGCCATTTGAATTATTTCTCCAATTTTCCTGCTATAAAAAACCAAACTTGCTTTATAAACCTTTCCCCCTGTTTTTGCGTTTTATCGACGATAAAATTGATTTTTAGAGGATTTTTCCCAGAACTTAATCATTTGTTCTTGCCCTTAAAATACCACTTTTAGCCAATAACAAATAGCAACTCTTATAAAGCAAAAAGAAGAACGGATAAGATGAAATTTGCGCCATTTCCCCAATTTTCAGAAGTTTCAGAAGAATACTTTGATATTGCTCAGGAGCTGGCAAAAGCTCAAAGAGAGAGTTTTATAAGAAAATATGGTAAGGATACAACAATCGATTATCTTGCAAAAATTCTTCAAGCTTCAGGAAGAACAGATGTAAAAGGTTTGAGAGTTCTTGATTTGGGCTGCGGTTCAAAACAATCTGCGGATTATAAGTTTCGCGCGACTGCTGAACCTAGACTATACGAGCCATGGCTCTGCAGACTGCTTCATCATCTTGGGGCGCACGCAATTGGAATAGACCGCGATATTCAAGACGAAGAATTTGAACATCATAAAATAGACTTGCTCGAAACCTGCATATCAGATGTTGTTAAAGAACCAGTGGATATTATATCTGCATTTGCCTTATTTGATTCTCCAACCCTTAATCATGGTGTTCTAAATGCTGGAAGACAATTATTTGGACTACTAAATATCCAATTTGACTCTATTCTTAAGGAAGATGGCGCATTCGTATTTAATCCAGAGGGCACAGGATATTCTGGAGAATTCAAAGAGATTCCAAAAGCCCAAGCCCCATTTATTATTTCTTAATTCTCTTTATTATTTGCTTTAGCAGCTTGCTGCCGGGCTTTTTCTTTTGTTATCCTGTACGCTTCTGTCCATTTTAGCTTTTTCTTATCTCTTTTTAATTTCAAGGCATTTTTTCTGCATTTTCCTGAGCAGAAAAAGTTCACAGAACCATCATTGCTAATTACATTCACGCCTTTGTAAGAACTTTCCTCTCGTCCGCAAAAAACACATTTAGTCATTTTATTTTAAAACAACTTATTAAGTTGTCCTTAGCCTCCTGTTTTCCCTGATTCTTCTTGCCTCAATTTCTGTCTCTCTCAAGGTTAGCAAGTCCCCAATTCTGACAGGCCCTTTGACATTTCTTCTCATTTCCTTGTCCTTGTTTTTTCCTTCAAGAATCTTGACATTAACTTGAGTTACTTCTCCTCTTGCCCCTGTTCTTCCAACAACCGATTCAATAACAGCATTAACAGGCCCTTCTGAGCCAAACTTTCCGGAAATTGTTACTGTTCCTGCGCCCCCCTCAGAAACCCTGTCCTTTATTTTTTGTTTACTGCCGCCCATTGTGAGAATTATTTACCTGCTTGCTTTTTTAATTGAGCTATATCAGAATCAGCTTCGCCACCATTTATTATTGCAACAGAAGATGCTTTAACGCCGATTCCAGCAGCAATTCCTAATTTTTCTTTGGAATCAACTTCAATGCAAGGAATATTTTTCTCTTTGCACAGCACATTTAAATGAGCAACAATCTCTTTTGGTTCAACATCTTTTGCATAAATAACAAGCTTGGCTACACCTAACTCTATGGCTTTTGTAACCTCGTTGGTTCCCTTGTCTATTTTTCCTGTTTTTCGTGCTGTTTCGACGATATTATAGAAGTCCATTTGACCTCCGCATATTTAATTACTGCCTCATCGGCTTAATACTAATGTGAAATAATGCTTTATAAAGTTTGCTGCTATTTGCATCATATGGAAAAATTTATATTAAACCTGTTTTTAATAATTTCATGATGCTTAAAGAGAGTTTGGATAAGATGGTGTCTGAGATAGACAAAAAAATTAATTCATTAACAGATAAATTATCTCTTATTGGAGGAAGTTTGCTTATAGGTGGTTTAGCAGGTGCTGTTGCAAGATTTCAGGATTCAAACACGAACTCTTTTTCTTCCCTGACAACATATGCTCTTTTAACAACTGCATTGTATGGAATGACCATGGTTGGCTCTAACAAATTTTTCAAAGACGAAGCAATAAGAAAAAGAGAAGCCCTCTTAAATAATCTTGCAGCATATTCTTCCTTGTATGCTGGAATGTTCGGAGCTTACCTGGTAATCTAGAAATTTTAATAAAATTATCTCCAACTAACAATCACGTCATCAGTTCTCTCTCTTGGTTTTATATCAATTTTATCAGGAGATTCTTTTATTCCTGCATTTAACATTATTTCTCCAGTATAAGCAATCATCGCAGCATTGTCAACAAGAAATTCTCGGGCAGGACAGAAAAATTTGGCTCCTCTCTCCTCGCACATTATCCTGCACATTTCCTGCAATCGTGAATTGCAAGCAACTCCACCGCCTAAAACAAGCTCTTTCTTGCCAGTATGAGCAAGCGCTCTCTCAGCAGCCTCAACAAGCATTGCAAAAGCTGTTTCCTGCAGTGAGAATGCCAGATTCTCAATCTTTTCTCCCTTGTCATAAAGCTGCTGCAGTTTTGTTTGCATTCCTGAAAAAGAAACATCCATTCCTTTGATTGAATAAGGCAGTTCAATATATTTCCCAGTTTTGGCAGCAGCTTCTAATTTCGGCCCGCCTGGAAACCCCATCCCAAAATATCTTGCAACCTTGTCAATGAAATTTCCAACACCTATATCAAGAGTTTCTCCAAATATTCTGTATTTGCCGGATGCAAAAGCAATTATTTGCGTGTTAGCTCCTGAAGTATAAAGCAAGACAGGATCACTTGCCCCAGATATTCTTCCAATTTCAAGATGCGCAATGCAATGATTAACAGGCACAATAGGAATTCCAAGCTTTTTTGCCTTTTCCTTGGCAAAATGCATGCCTGCAATCAGGCAAGGGCTTAGCCCAGGCGCATTAGAAAGGGCAATCGCATCAATCTTCTTCTCATCAAGTCCTGCCTTAAGCAGAGCTTCACCCCAGAGCCCCTCAGCCACTTCCCTGTGGTGCTTTGCGCTCTCCATAGGTATAATTCCTCCAGATGCAGGAACATACATATCTTTCACATTAGCCAATATCTTGCCTTTCTCGCAGATTCCAATGCCAAATGTGTGCGCTGTGCACTCAATTCCCAATATCATATATTTTACAGCATAATGATGTTTATAAAATTAGTTTCTTTGATGAAGCAATGGAAAAATTAGAACAAAAATTAGCTCCTGTAAATGATATTTATGAAGTTCCAATATATCTTTTATCAGCTTCATTATGCTCAGATGGTTCGCAGATTCGTGGAAGACGAAAGAGCAGCGCCCTTGTAGAAGCAGAAACACCAGAAGAAGCAAGAGCAAATTTAATGACTTATCCTGGATTTATAAATAATTGGAGAAATCTTGCGCTTGAAGAGATGAAAAGCATACCGCCATTTATCTTGCGCGATGACGAGATAACTAAAGTGCGCCCATGTGAAAGAAGGCAAAGAGATGAACGTGGTGGATATGTTTGCGGAGAACTTCAGGAAGATGGAATTAATGGAGAATTCGGCGGATGCGTTTTATCAGGTTATGATGCGCCAGAAGAACTTGGCTGTCCCTACGAAATAAAGGAAGATTAACATCTGTTTTATTAAACCTGAAGATATTCTGGAACCTTATAATGCTGATATTCTGGAAAAAGGTTTTTGCCGAAGATTAATCTTGAAATTGCCTCCGCTTCAAGCTTTGCACCTGTTAAGCCGTTATGCGGTTTTGGCTCAGGAGGCAAGCCGATGAATCTAAGAGTATAATCAAGATCTATGTCAGTGCGTCCATCTTTAAGAGGAATAGTTATATCTAATCTGTCATGAGTATCAGAACATGTAGTATGCAAATCACGAGTCCTGTAGCCAGAATGAAAATCTACATTATATTTCTGCGCAGTTGCTCTTAGAAAATCCAAATCAAAACGAGGATTCTCGCCAGCAATTGTCCTGTCATGACACGGCTCTGCAAAAGCAATGAATTCCCTGATTCCTTTTTCAGGATTTGTTCTTGAAGGGCTTCTTAATTCATTTCTATCAAACCCGTTTATCTCCAAAGCTCTATCAGCTATCTCAGCATCATTCGGAACCCTTAGTTCGGCATAAAATTGTTTTTCAGCAATAAAAAACTTTGCATGTTCTGGTCTGAATAAATAAAAAGCTCCTATGCTGCAAATTGCATTCTTCTTAGCATCCAAACCAGTTGTCTCAACATCCACTACTATCATCCAAAAGCATAAAAAAACAGATTTATAAGAATTTGTATAATAGAGCCCTAGAATCAGGGCATAAAAAAGGAGAATTAATGGACAAATTTCTCTGTCCATTAATATTAAATAAGAAAATTTAAAACAGTTGTTGGAAAATTGAAAAATTACTTCTTTTTCTTTCTTCCGCCTCTTGCCATTTTAGCTTCACATACATTTCCCTTGCCATCAACATAGTAAAGATAACCTGGCTTTCTTTTAACAACGTTTTTTACGAGTATTGTTCCCATTTGCACCTCCTTTTTATTTTAAAGTCTGTTAATTAGATTTAGTCGACGGTATATTTAAACCTTTCCTTTATCGACGGAAAAACCCAATTATCGATTTGTTTTTTTCATTTATTGGAATTTCAACCAATTTTGCGAATTTATCCTTGGGCTGAACATAAGATGTAAATGGCCTTACAATTTTATACTCCAAAACATTATTCTTCTCGTCAAGCCAGAGTGCTAAAAAAGGAAAGAATACAAAAAAAGAATGTATGCCCCATTTTCCAGGCAAATTAAATAATAAATTACGAGTTTCTTTAGATCTAAACATCAATCCTATGAATTGTCCAGGAAGAGATAATTCTCTTGCTTTGATATTAAATTTCTTGCCCTTAAAACCAACCCTTATGTTTTTCATTTTTCACCCCTTTCAACTCCATGAATTTCTCATGCAGTTTATCAACATTATCCTCGCATACCCAGTCATGCTGCCTAAAACCTCCTCCAAATGTCTTGGGCACATGCATTAACTCATGAATTATCACTTTGTCCTGCTCATGCTTCGGCATTTTGTCAAATCTCTCAAGGAATTCAATTGCATAAAATGCTTTTGTCTTCATTACTTTTTGCATTACTTTTCCAAGCGCATGGCATCTTGCAATTATTCTTCTTGTTGATGAGCCATAACTCCTAAGGCATCCAACTCTCTCAATGTCAATATGATTCATTCCTAAAGCTCTGACAATCTCATCCATCCTCTCTTTTATGTCCGGCGCCTCTTCGTATCTCATGATTATGAACTATCCAAAAAGTCTAAACCCTCCTTTATATCAGCTGAAATCAGAACTTTGTCTTTTAGTTCAATGCTATTCTTTATCAAATCTAAATTCTCTCCAATTTCCAACTGAAAAACCTTTTTGTGATAATTTTTAACTGCTAGAATAATCTCTGCAAAGGTTAAAAGTTTCCCGCTTAATGCCAAAACACCATCACATTTCCCTATGTAGAAGGCATCTCTAATTGAATAATTATATTCGGTTTGGATTTCTTCATCAGGGATAATTCCTTCTGGAGGATTTGCATCTTTGTCATTCTTTTCGCCAGAAGCAAGATAAACAGTCCACTTCTTTCCATTATTTTTCTTAAAAGAACTAGCCAATACTCCCTGCAATCCTCCTGCACCACCACTAATTATTTCATGTCCTCTCAAGGCAAGTTCTTTTCCCAAATCTTCTGCTAACTTCTTATGCTCATTTCGTTTATGTTCGCTGTCATTATTTCTGCAAGAGCCTATAATCAAAATCTTCATCACAAAACCTCAAACATCCAATTTTTTCTAACATCTTGCCCAAGATATGCAATCTTGCCCGCAGGAACACCCATTTGCCTTGAAATATATGCAACAATCACTGCTTGCGCTCCGGAATCTTCAGGATAAGGCAGCTTGAGAAGATAGCGATTATTCCCAAAACCTTCCATGCTTTCTTTGGATGAATCAAATACAACTTTGACAGTTATTTTCAGTCCCATTTTATGATTTTAATTCAATATCCTTTCCTGTTTATAAATCTCTTTGCCAATTCAGGATTCCAAATATAAACAATATACCCTTTCCTATCAATTCCTATTTTATTGTTATCCCAGAGATATTTAAGAACAACATTAAATGTTCCCCACATCATTTTCTTTGGTAGGCCATTAAACAGAGCTGTTTTCTGATATTCTCCGCTGTGCTGCTTAACAAACTTCTCTACCATAATTACGCTCTCAAGAGTCGGGCTTCTTGTTATTATCTTTTCTATATTGAATTTTAGCTGTCTCTGCATTTCCATTTTATTGATTTATCAACTGATAATATTATCATTAGATAATATTTAAATCTTTCTTTTTATAGAATTTCAATAATTTTATCCCTTGAAGTCGGATTCTTGATTTTAATATCTTTGTATGATACATTTAGTTCTTTAGAAAGCAAATTTATCAGCCGGATATTTGCCTTATTATCCTCAGCCGGTTCTTTTACAGATACAATATACTCTTCATCAGAAATCTTCTCAATTTTCTCATCTTTTGAATTTGGCTTTACTTTGACTTTTATTATCATCTTAGAAACTTCCAATCATGAAATCAAGGAACAAAAGGAGATATAAAAACCTATTTTCTTAGAAAGCTTTTTAACCTACTAATATTGCATCCTATGATGATAATAAGACAAGCAAGCACAGGAGATATTGAGAGAATGCATAAACTCTTCTCTTCCATGTCTGTTAGCCGGGGCGATATTTCCTCTCCCAAAATACCCCAATTCGGATTTTACGAGTATCCACTAACAGAAGGGAATTTTGCACAAAGAGTTAACAATCAACCATTTTCTTTAATTATTGAACAGGGAGTTGAATTAAAAGGGTATATTCTTGCATACAAAGTCAGAGATATTCCTTCGCATGAACCAAAAGATGCGGTACTCAACAGAATTGGCTGCCTCGAGAAAGATATAGTATATGTTGATCAGTTATGTATGCAACCTGGGCTTCCAATACATTTAGCAGGAAGATTCATAGATACATTTGAACATGTTTTGAGGTGCGAAAAAATTCCGGGAATTGCAGCAGTAATCCCTCAAAAACCATGGACTAATGTTAGTTCTACAAGATTGGCATTGCACCGGGGGTTGTACAAAGCAGGATTAATTTCTGCTGGAGAAATCGAATTTGCTGTTTTTGGCAAGCCTTATTGGGATAAAGATATTCCATTCAAACTTAATTGATTCTTCATCGTACAATTATTTCCAAGCCATCTCTATGTTTCAAGGCATAATCCTTTCCAACAACCTGTTTCGTCTTCAAGCTTATTGCCTTGACAAAATTCTTTCCAATGTCAGTATGAAGGCGGAAAGCAAAATCCAGGGCAGTTGAGCCCTTTTTCATAAGATAACAATCAGGAAGCACATTGCCCTTACTGTCAGTCATTTTTGCTCCAGCAGGAAAAACGCAAATATACTGCATGATGTCAAAAACAACCTTGTTCATTACATCTTGTATTCCTGTTGAGCCATATTTGTCAAGAATTTTCTGTATTTCATCAAGCGCTGCCTTTTGCTTTTCGTTCAATGATTTTCTAATTTCAAACTTATTCTCTCCAGGAATATATTCTATCAAGCCAGCTTTGTCAGCCTGCCTTAAGCTTAATTCTCCATCAGCAAAGCATGGAACAATAGGGTAATCAAATTCTTCTTTTATTTTTTCAAAATTTGCTGGTCCATTAGGCCTGTCAATCTTGTTTGCGGCAATTATCATTGCTTTTGTGCTTTTTCTAAGCATTTGCGCAAATTGAAAAAGTTCATCACTCGTCCATGAAGTTGGTTTTTCAATATTTAATCCTGACTTCAAAATAACATGCTTCACATCATCAGCAGTTACTTTCAATCCTGAGAACTGCTTTGCAACTGACTCTGCAAAATTAGTTTTCTGCATTTCAATCCTGCGAGCAAAAGAATCCCAGGCCTTCTTT
>Ga0315295_10000554_pt1 | contig 32279 bp, 34 predicted proteins | sample YL17G14_0_MG_FD_204453 | JGI IMG/M metagenome (GOLD analysis project Ga0315295, IMG submission 204453) | Sediment microbial communities from Yellowstone Lake, YNP, Wyoming, USA - YL17G14_0 | ecosystem: Environmental > Aquatic > Freshwater > Lake > Sediment | place: USA: Wyoming | collected... | reverse complement strand
ACGCCGGCTGAGCTTTACGGACTACAGGACCAAGTTCTGGTATTCCCTACCCTGAGAGAGGAGTACAACTAAGACCAGCCCGTTTTCCTGTCCAAAGAGGCTTATCCACTTAAGATAGCGGCCTCGAGTAGTTCTCTCGCAATGGTGCCAGGATACGTCTGCCGACGGATGGCCTCGGCCTCTAGGCGTTCAACCTGGGCGTCGCGCAACCGCAGGGCGACGATCCGCTTGCGGGTGAACTTTGGCGGTAGGGTCTGTTTGGTGCTCATTGTGCCTCCTGTCTGTAACTTATGTAGCGTGCACTACTGTTAAGTAAACCACAGTTTTTCATTACTGTCAAGTGCGCCAAAGTCGCGACTCTAATGTTCACTGGGGCCTTTCTGGCGGATAATAGAGACGACAACCCGCGAGGATACCATGAGCGAGCGCGCCTGTCTCTATCTGCGAGTTTCGACCGACGAACAGCGCAACACGAACCTGAGCATTGCCAACCAGCTGGGGCAATGCAAAGGCTACGCCTTGCGCAAGGGCTATGACCTGTACGACACCGGGCGGTATGTGGACGACCTCGGCCAGGACGCGTCCGAGGGGACGCCATGCTTTGCCGAGGACGGTTCCATGCGCAACGGGGTAGGGCGTACAACGCCCGCGCTTCTTGAATTGGTAGCAGCTGCTAGGTCGCGGTCATTCGACGTTATGATCGCCTTGGACGTGACGCGCGTCAGCCGTGGCGAGCCTGCACTGCTTGGCGCGTTCCAGACACAGTTGAAGGAATACGGCGTCCGGCTAGAGTTTGCCACCAGCACAACCGGCGACCGGCGCACGGATGTTGTTATGACGCAGGCACATGCGCTGGCGTCCTTCTTTGAGAACGACGACCGCGCGCGGAGGACGCGCCAGGGCAAGCGGCAGTCCGCAGAATTGCGGCAGCGACATACAGGACCGGCGCCGTTCGGTTATCGCAACCAGGACAAGCAGATTGCCCCCGACCCGGACACGGCGCCGATTGCACGCTCTATCTTTGAGTCGTGCCTGCGCGGTTCCAGCCTGCGCGCAATTGCCAGGGACTTGACGGCGGCAAGTGTTCCAACGGTGCGCGGCGAGAAGCGCGGCAACGTCGCATGGAGTCCGCAGACGATTGGGCGCATTCTGCGCAACCCGGCCTATCGTGGGGCGTATACGTTCGGCGTGCATCAGCGGGTAGACGGCAAGATCGTCAACGCAGACCGCGCCGGCTGGGTTGAGGTTGCCTGTCCTGCGCTGGTGACGCCCGAGGAATGGGACGCTGTTCAACGCCGGCTAACCGAGTCGGCTGAGTCGGTGCGCAACCATCCGACGACGCGGCTCTATCCGCTGCGAGGCCGAATCTCATGCGGTGAGTGCGGGCGCAAGTACACCGGCCAGTATAATGGCCGGGACAAGCGCCGGGAATATCGTCACCGCATCCGCGATGGCGGCTGTTCACACCGTTCGATAGGCGCTGACGCACTGGAAGGGCGCGCCCTGGCGGCGGTGCAGGCTGTTCTATTGAAGCCTGCGGTTCTCAGGGCCACGTACAAGCGTGCTGTAGCAGAACACAAGGGCCAATTCGGCCACCTGGACGACCTCCTGGCAACAGCGCGCCTTGAGCGCGACAAGCAGACCAGGAAGTTGGATAAGTTGACGGCTTCCTACTTGGACCCGGACTTGGGGATAGCCAAAGGCAAGTACATCACGCTAAAGGATGAGATCGGGCGCCGGATCGCGGCACTAGACTCTCAGATCGCAGACCTTGAACGCCAGCGAGGCAGGACGAACCTGCCGCCAGACCTAAAGACGTTAGAGGCATGGGCGGCAGAGTTGCGCGCCAACCTGCGCGCCAAGCGAGAGTTGACCCTGCCAGCGTCCTACGGGGTGACGGATGACGGCGTACCCGCGAAGGGTGACGAACCTAAGTTCCCGCTAGAGCGGCGCGAGGCGATTTTTGCGGCTGTTGGCTTGAAGTGTGTCATTGCCGAGGGCAAAACGACGTTCTGGCTTATCTGTGACTCTGCGGTGCAGTCGGCTACATCACGTTGATGATGTTGTCCCAGGTCAGGATGAATCCGATGACCAGCGCCGAGAGGCCGAGGTCCTCAAGCATGGGCGGGATCAGGCTGTTGAACAGCGGCCAGACGATGCTGATGCCGAAGAAGCCGAAGCCCAGCAGGAAGGTCCGGCCCCAGGGGAAGCGTGACGTCATGCTGCACCTCGTGTCGAAGGGTGGGACGATTGTAGGCGTCAGCCGCGCGGGACGCAATCTACCGCATCCGCTGGGAGAGGCCGGCACGGGGGCCAATCGGCGCCCCACGGGGAGATGCGGCGACATAGTCAAGGTGGACGTTGACGGGGGGGAGAACCTGACGTATGATGTCTTAATGCTCCTGCTCGGCCACGCTCCGGGGACCCCCCAGGCGTGGCCCTTCCCATCGGTACAGCCACAAGGGAGGTGAGGGCCCGCGTGATCCTGGCCGGATCGTCAGCCGTTCTCTAAAAACTCAGGAGGAGGATCTGTGTCACGCCGAACGTTAACTTCTGCCATTGGGTTGCTGGTGCTGGTAAGCATGGTCCTGGCGGGTTGTGCCCAGGCGACGCCCACCGAAGCGCCAGCTGCCACGGAGGCCCCCGCCCCCGTAGTTACCGAAGCGCCCCCGCCGTATGAAGGCATGTCGGCCGCCGGCGATTGCGCCAACGGAACGCTGATCAAGTCCGTCGAAGCAGTCGATGAGTTCACAGTCAAGTTCACGATGTGCGTTCCGGACCCGTCGTTCCTCTCCAAGATCGCCTTCAGCCCGTTCGCTATCTGCCCGCAGGAATGGCTGGAAGCGAACACCGCCGTTGGCGCGCGGCTGGACAAGCCCGTCGGCACCGGCCCGTACCAGCTCGGTGAGTGGCGGCGCGGCGAAAGCGTAACCTTCACCAAATTCGCCGACTACTGGGGGACGCCGGCTGTCACCGACACCGTCGTCTTCCGCTGGACCACGGAGTCGGCGGCCCGCCTGCTTGAACTTCAGGCCGGGACCGTCGACGGCGTCGACAACGTCGGCCCGGACGACTTTGCTGTCGTGAAGGCCGATGCCAACTTGCAGCTTGTGATCCGCCCGGCGCTGAACGTGTTCTACATCGGGATGAACAATACCTACCCGCCGTTCGACATCAAGGAAGTGCGCCAGGCGGTGGCGATGGGCATCGACCGCCAGCGGATCGTCGACACCTTCTACCCGGCGGGCTCCGAGGCGGCCGCGTACTTCACGCCGTGCGCCATCCCGAATGGGTGCGTGGGTGATGCTTGGTACACCTTTGACCCGGTCAAGGCCAAGGAACTGCTGGCGACCGCCGGATTCCCCGACGGTTTCGAGACGACGTTGTTCTACCGCGACGTCGTCCGCGGCTACCTGCCTGAGGTCGCCCGCGTGGCCGAGGAAATCCAGGCCCAGCTCAAGACCAACCTGAACATCGACGCCAAGATCGAAGTGATGGAATCGGGCGCTTTCATCGATGCCTCCAGCGCTGGCACCCTGAACGGCTTCCACCTGCTGGGCTGGGGCGCCGACTACCCGCACATCACCAACTTCTTGGACTACCACTTCACCTTCACCAAGGTGCAGTTCGGTAACCCGTTCCCCGAGATCTACGAAACCCTCACCCAGGCGGCCCAGATCGCCGATCCGGCCGAGGCTGAGCCGCTCTACGTCCAGGCGAACAACGCCATCCGCGACCTGGTGCCGATGATCCCGGTGGCCCACGGTGGTTCCGCCACGGCGTACCGCGTCGATGTGGAAACCCCACAGGCCAGCCCGCTGACGAACGAGATGTTCGGCGTGACCAAGCCGGGCGATCGCACCACCTTCGTCTGGATGCAGAACGCCGAGCCGATCAGCCTGTTCTGCCAGGACGAGACCGATGGCGAGTCGCTGCGCGCCTGCGAGCAGGTGATGCAGGGGCTGTACGCCTACGAGATCAATGGGACGGCCGTCGAGCCGGCTCTGGCAACCTCGTGCGATCCGAACGCCGACCTGACCGAGTGGGTCTGCACGCTGCGCCAGGGCGTCAAGTTCCACGACGGCACGGGTGTGGATGCCAACGATGTGGTCACCACGTTCGTGGCCGGCATAGACTCGACCAGCCCGCTGCACGTCGGGAACACGAACGCGTTCGATTACTGGATCAGCCTGTGGGGCAACCTGTGGGGTCTTTAGCACCCTGGTAGGCCTCCACAGATGCTCTTGGTCGTAGGTTGAGATGTACACGCGGGATGGCCGGTGAGGGCCATCCCGCGTGGCTTCTCAATCGCCCGGAGCCGAGAGTGTGTGCCAGGCCAGAGCTGGCTTGTCGCTGGCACGTCAAACGGTACAATGACGCCATGCTGCAGTACACGGCTCGCCGCCTGCTGTCGTCGATCCCCGTCCTGTTTGGCATCCTGCTGGTTACCTTTGCCCTTGCGCGCATGATCCCGGGTGACCCGTGCACGGCCATCCTGGGCGAGAAAGCCACCCGGGAAGTGTGCGAGCGCTTCATCCGTGAGCGCGGCCTCGATCAGCCGATCTATGTCCAGTTCGGGATCTACATGCAGGACGTGCTGCAGGGGGACTTCGGCAACTCCATCCGCTTCAGCCGGCCGGTGTCGCTGATCCTGGTGGAGCGCCTGCCGATGACGATCGAGCTCAGCCTGGCGGCCCTGACGCTGGCGGTGATCGTCGGCATCCCGCTCGGCATGCTCTCAGCCATGAAACACAACACCACCACCGATGTGGTGACGATGGTCGGCGCCAATATCGGTGTCTCGATGCCGGTCTTCTGGCTCGGGCTGATGCTGGCCTATTTCTTCGCCCTGGTGCTCAAGGACACGCCGTTCTGGCTGCCGCCGTCGGGGCGTTTGACGGCAGGCATCAGCTCCATCCCGTTCTATGATGTCTACGGCTGGACGCTGGCCAAGGATACGGCCGTCTTCAAGCTGCTGAACTTCTTCGGCAACCTGTACGTGTTCAACTCGATCATCACGGCCGACTGGAAGACGCTCGGCGACACGCTCAAGCATCTCATCCTTCCGTCGGCGGCGCTCAGCACGATCCCCATGGCGGTGATTGCGCGCATGACGCGCTCCAGCCTGCTGGAGGTGCTCGGACGCGAGTACATCCGGGCGGCCAAGGCCAAGGGCGTGCCGTACCGCACGGTGATCATGAAACACGCGCTGCGGAATGCGCTGTTGCCGGTCGTGACCATCATCGGGTTGTCCCTCGGCGGCCTGCTGGGGGGGGCGGTGCTCACCGAGACCATCTTCGGGCTGGCAGGTGTGGGCAGGGCGCTGTTCGAAGCCATTACCTCAAGGGACTACCCGATCATCCAGGCCTTCACCCTTGTGGTCGCCTTCGGCTACGTGATCGTGAACCTGATCGTCGACCTGAGCTATACGCTGCTCGACCCGCGCGTGAGATTGCAGTGAGGACACAGCCATGACGGCCGGCGACCGCGTGGTGACAGCAGGCCTTCGGCTGGACGCCGAGGCGCTGGGAGGCAAGCCGACCAGCCTGTGGCGCACGACGGTGCGCCGCCTTTTCCAGAGACGCTCGGCCATCGTTGGAATGGCCATGCTGGGGATCCTGGCGGCGACCGCCATCTTCGCCCCGTTGATCGCTCCCTATGACCCGGAGCAGGTCTTGATCGGACTGGAGGAGGGCGTCAAGAAGCGGTCCGCCCCCTGCATCCATGTGCTGGGCTGCCCCGGAGACCAACCCGAACACATCCTGGGCGTGGATGGCAACGTCCGCGACTACTTGAGCCGGATGATCTTCGGGTCCCGCTTCTCGCTCATTATCGGTTTTACCACGGTCGGGTTCGCCATCGTCATCGGTACAACGCTGGGCGCGCTGGCCGGCTACCTGGGCGGTTGGGTGGACAACGTCATCATGCGCGTGATGGACGTGCTGCTCGCGTTCCCGTCGCTGCTGCTGGCGATTGCGATCGTCTCCGTCCTGGGACCGGGCCTGATCAACGCGCTGCTGGCGATCGGCATCGTCACCATCCCAGCCTTCGCCCGGGTGATGCGCGCCAGCGTGCTGTCGGTCAAGGAGACCAGCTTCGTGGCGGCGTCGAAGGCCCTGGGCGCCAGCACCGCCCGCATTCTGCTGGTCTCGGTGCTGCCCAATGCGGTCACGCCACTGATCGTCCTCGGGACATTGGAGGTCGCCTCGGCCATCCTGAGCGCGGCGGCGCTATCGTTCCTCGGCCTCGGGGCGCAACCGCCGACGCCGGAGTGGGGTTCGATGCTCAGCGCCGAACGCAACCAGGTCTTCACCGCACCCCATCTGGTCTTCTTCCCCGGCTTGGCGATCACACTGACCGTACTCGGGTTCAACCTGCTGGGCGACGGCCTGCGCGACGCGCTCGACCCGCGCTTGGGGCGCGGCACCAAAGTCGAGGTCGTGTAGCGGCTTCGCGGAGTCATCGGCGAGGAGACACCACTTCGGAAGTCCGTGCGGACTTCCGAAGTGGTCTTCGGGAAGGTCCATGGCGGTGTCTGGCGAACGCCCGCTCGTTTCCGTCCTGCTGCCGTGCCGCAATGCCGCCGCCACCCTGGATGAGGCGGTCGCGTCGGTGCTGCAGCAAACGCTGGCCGATCTTGAGGTCGTGGCTGTCGATGACGGCTCGACCGATGGCTGCGCGGAGCGGCTCGACCGATGGGCGAACCAGGACCCGCGCCTGCGGGTGCTGCACCTCCCGCCCCGCGGGCTGATTGAGGCTCTGAACGCCGGGCTGGCCGCATGCCGCGCCCCGCTGATCGCCCGCATGGACGCCGACGACCGCTCGCACCCCGAGCGCCTGGCAGAGCAGCTGGGTTTGCTGGAGGCACAGCCGGATCTTGCCGCCGTCGGGTGCCGGGTGGAGGCCTTCCCGCCCGGGGCGGTCGGCCCTGGCCTGTCGCTGTACCTCGAGTGGCTGAACGGGCTCACGACGGCAGACGCCATCGCCCGCGAGATCTTCGTCGAAAGCCCGTTGGTTCATCCATCGGTCGTCATGCGTCGGAGTTGGTGCGAGCGCGTGGGCGACTACCAGGAGCATGGCTGGCCGGAGGACTACGACCTGTGGCTGCGCATGCACGCTGCCGGGGGTCAGTTCGCCAAGGTTCCGCGCGTCCTGTTCTACTGGCGCGAACACGCCGGGCGGCTGACGCACGCCAGCCCTCGCTACGCCATCGAGAGCTTCCTCAGAGCCAAAGTCTTCTATCTGATGCGCGGGCCATTGCAGGAACGGGAATCGATCCTGGTGTGGGGGGCCGGCATCGTCGGCAAACGGCTCTCGCGCCTTCTCCTGGCGGAAGGGGCGCCGGTGACAGCCTTCATCGACATCGACCCGGCGAAGATCGGGCGGACCCGGCGTGGGCTGCCCGTCGTCGGCCCGGAGGCCTGCCTGGAATGGTGGCACCACTCGCCGAGGCCGATCCTGCTGGCCGCGGTCGGGGCGCGCGGTGCCCGGGCGCTGGTGCGCCAGCAGATCAACGCTCTAGGTCTGGTCGAGGGAAAGGACTGGTGGGCCGTCGCCTAGCGGCCGGGCGTCTCGGCGGCTGCGTCTGACGCCAGCCACTCCCGGAGGCGCTCACACAGCGCCTCGATCTCCGCCGGCCCGCCCCTTGGCGCCTCGGGCCACTCGTCGACGCGCGGGCCGCGGTACTCCGCCGGCGCCCCGGGGTAGCGCGCCACGACATGGACGTGCACGTGTGCTACCTGATCCCCCAGCACGAAGGCGTAGACATGGTCCGCGCGTTCGACGGCGACGAGCGCCCGGCTCAGCCGCGCCACCCATGACCCGAGGGCGCGGGCCTCATCCTCGCGCAGGTGCTGCAGGCCCGGGGCATGCCGCTTGGGTTCGACCATGAGATAACCGAGGTAGGCCGTCGTCTGGCCGAGGCGGATCTGGGCGTGCCCGGCATACACGAGGTCGTCTTGGGCAATGGCGCCGCCCGGGACGGGGACCTCGCCGCGGTGCTTGCGGCAGATGAGGCAGTCGGCCGCTGTCTCGGTCGGCATGATTCGCCAGCCTCCCATCATCCGGGAAACGCCAGTTGTGCGGGAGTCCCCGAACCCTGATAGCCGTTGCTCCCCGGGCGGAAGCCCTGGGGCGGCTGTCGAATGAGCTGGCTTAGTCCACCATCAGGAAGGCGTAACGGTTCATTACCGCCGACGGATCGGTGAGCACCTCGATCGGGTACCCGAGCCTGTGTGCGGTGGCGAAAACGTCGACGGCCATGCCCTCCGGCGACGGGCGGGAAAGGGCAGGCTCCTTGCACTCGGATCGCTCTGGCATGCAGTCCGCACACAGGTGGCACGAATCCATGAAGAGCACGAAGGCCCTGGGGTAGCCGGCGAGGAAGACGTCGCGTTCGAGGGCGACCAGGTCTCGATTCGTACGGGCGCTCCAGGCGCGCCGGGACTGCGTCTCCGGTTCGGCCTTCTCGAAGTGGAAGACCAGGGCGTGCCGGTACTCGCCGAAAAAGCGCCGGCACTCGTCCACGCTGGGGGTGTTTGGGGGACAGGAGGCCGCCTTCCCGTAATGAGGGCAGCCGAACTGGCACTTCATCCGAACCCACTGCGAAACGAGGATGTCGGCCGGGTCGATCCAGCGGTAGTCGTGGAACGGGTGTCGACCAAGAATGGGATCGAGCGCCGGTCGATCAGCCATGGCGGGTGCCCCCCATTCGGGCGTGGTGCTACTTGAACAGCAGGAGCAGCATCGTGACCGGCGTGCGTGCCTTGACGCTGTGGGTCAGCTTGGCATCCATGTGCACCCAGGTTCCGGGGCCCGCCTTGTGCTCCTCACCGCCCAGCGTCAGATCCGCTTCGCCGTGCACGAAATGCAGGACGGCGGGGTGAGACGCGGTGTGCTCGCTGAGCTCCTGCCCGGGCGCAAACCCAAACAGGATGGCCTTCATCTGCGCGTCTTCGTAGAATGTGCGGCTGAGGATGCTGTCCGACGGCAGTTCGGGCGTCTCGTGCGCCAGGTCCTGGACCAGCAGGTAGGGCTTCATCCGGCCTCCAAAGGAAGACCTCCGAGGTCAGCGAGCGGCCTCGGAGGTCAGACTCTCCGCACGGAAGTGAGCTTCGATCCGCCGCTGGCTAGTGTCCTGAACCGGACGTCATTGTACCTTGGAAGACGGTGGGATCCTCCGGGCCATCGACCATCAGGAACCCGGCCAGGCCGCGCTCGAGGCGGCTCAGCGCGTGGTCGACCAGGATATAGCGTCCGGGCACCTGGAGCTCGAACTCGACCAGCGTGGCGCCGCCCGGCGGGACGGACACGGTCTGCACGTCCTTGAGCGGCGGCGAGCTGAGTGCGGCGAACGGATACGCCCTGTCGAAGATCTCGCCGATGACGTGGAAGGACGAGGTGGAGTTGGGTCCGCCGACGCCGAAGAAGATGCGCACCGTCTCGCCGACCGAAGCATGCAGCATGTTGGCATCCTGGGTAAGGGCGCCGGCCGCGCCGTTGAAGACGAAGTACTCCGGCGTCTCCGCCAGCAGCTTGGCCTCGCTGAAGTCGAGATGCCCCTTCGTCCCAAACGGCTGCTCGCTGTACACCTCGCCCTGCATCACGTAGAACTCGCGGTCGACCGCCGGCAGGCCGCCGGAGGGCTCGACCAGGATCAGGCCGTACATCCCATTGGCGATGTGATGGGCCACGCTGGGCGTGGCGCAGTGATAGACGTACAGACCCACGTTGAGCGCCTGGAAGGTGAAGAAGGTCTCCTGCCCCGGGTTGGTCGAGGTGAACACCGCGCCTCCCCCGGGACCGGTCACGGCGTGCAAGTCGATCGAATGCGGGAAGGAACTGGAGGTTTCGTTCTTGAGGTGCAGTTCGACCGTATCGCCCAGCCGGATGCGGATCATCGGGGCGGGGATCGTTCCGTTGAAGGTGAAGTAACTGAAGGTCGTCCCGTCGGCCAGTTGGCCCTCGACCTCCTTGGCGGTCAGGTCCACGCGCACGTTCGTCGGGCCTCGCGAGCCGATCGGCTTGGGGAGATCGGCGGGGTTGTGGACGACCGACACGCCGGCGTCCGTCACGGGAGCGGGCTGGCCGACGATCAGCTTGCCGAACATGCCCGCCTGCCGGTGACCGGGGACCGAGCAGTAATACACAAACTCGCCTTCCTGCCCGGCGGTGAAGGTCACTTTCTTGATCTGGCCTTGTTGATCGACCGATCCGGAGGCGACCTGGAACTCATCGATTGCCAGGTCGTGCATGACGCCGTCGCCATTGACCAACGTGATCTCAACTACATCGCCGGGCTGCACCTGGAGATCCGGGTTGGTCTGCTTGTCGATCGAGTCGCCCACACCGACGAAGACCAACTGGTTGGTCCCGCCACCGGTGAGCAGCGTGAACTGCACCGTCGGAGTGAGGGCGGCGAGCGCCGGTACGGCGGCCGTGGGCGGAGCGACAGGGACGGCCGGTGCCGGAGCGGGGGGCTCGGGCGTGGCGCCGCACGCGGCCAGCAGCAGCGCGGCGCAGGCCAGAACGAGCATGGTTCGAGTTGCATGGACCTTCATGCTGTCTCTCCTTGAAGGGAAGTGGGTATGGAACCGTCCGAAGCGGGAAGGTGGACGGAGTCCAGTCGGTCGAGAAACACGTTGGGGGTAATGCCGTGCACGCTGAGGGCCTGGCGCAGCGTGTCGAAGGCGCTGAAGTCGCAGCCCACACAGGCGAGGCGCAGCGCGAGGAAGACGGTGACCGCCTCGGGGCGGCGCGCCAGGTAGTCGGCGATCGGCAGGTCCAGATCGCTGGGGTCTGGAGGGGTTGGGCTAGCCACGCGTCCACTCTATCCAGGGTAGGACCGGCTGTCCTTGCGCTGGCGCAAGGAGGCACACCTCGGCCGTGGGGGAACGGAGCTCGCGGCCAAGCCTCGGAGCCGCGTCAGGCTCTGGGACGACGGTCCGTGGTGTTGGAGAGTGCATACGAGGACCCACACCCGGGGTGGTCAGGCGCGCGGGCCGGGCGAATCCGGAGGTCGAGACACGGCCGGCAGGTCATCCGCGAGAGTCGCCATGGCATGGGTGTTGACGATCACAACGCGCTCGCGCCCGGCCAGGATCAGGCCCTGGCGCTCCCACTCCTTCAATGTCCGGCTGACGGTGAACAGGCTGGTTCCGCTGAGCTCGGCCAGCACCTGGCGTGTGAGCGGGGCGTCGAGCAGGACACCGGCCTCGATCCGTCGCCCGATCTGCGCCGCCAGCCGGGAGACGGTCCGCGCCACCCGCCGCTCGGCGCGCTCGGTCGCAAGCTCGCGAAGCCGGTCATGGACCGCGCGCAGTTTCGCGGCGGCAAAGTGCAGCAGGTTGATGGCCACGCGCGGATGACGCTGCAGGATCTCCTCGAAGGTCAGGGGGGCGATGGCCAGGGCCATGACGTCGTCGAGCGCAACGGCGCTGCCAGGGTAGGTCCCGTCATCCAGATTGGGAAGCGCACCCACCAGCTCGCCGGGGCCGAGCAAGTGTAGGATGACCTCCAGTCCCTCCGCCGAGGTCTGGACGATCTTGACCCGGCCTTCGGCGACCAGGTAGTGGGCGTGCGCCGGATGACCTTCGTGGAAAAGGGCCTCGTCGCGCGCGAAGTGATGAGGGCGGAAGTGGGCGGCGACGTCCAGAAGGTCGGCCTCGCACAGCCCGGCGAAGACCGGCGCGTGCGCGAAGGTCGAAAGCGCCAAGGTGTCCCTGGCTATCAGCACACAGGGATTATATCATAACCAATAGAGCCCAATTGGTATGAATTACATCCGATGGGGTGCCCGGCCCGGGCGGGGCGGTCGCGGGATCAGGCTGGGGACTCTGGCCTTGTAGTCCGCGTACGCCTGCCCGAACTCGATGCCCAGCCGGTGCTCCTCCAGACGGCTGCCGAGAAGGATGTACGCGCTCAGCGCCAGGTTGAGCGCCAGAACGCTGGTTGTAATCACCGGGGTGAGCCAGATGAACAGCAGGCCGGCTGTGTACAGGGGATGCCGCACCCAGCGGTACAGGCCGGTCACGGTCAGGCTCGGCGGTTCGGACGGGCCGCGATCCATCAACTGGCGCAGGCCGAGGAATGTCCACGGGTCCGTCTGCAGTAATCCGATCGCCAGCAGCGCCAGCGCGACGCCCTGGCCGAGGATCGCAAGGGCCGACCAGGGAAGCCGGAGTTGGTAGAGCAGATCCCCGGGCAGCCAGGCAAGCAAGGCGAGCACGGGCAGGAAGGAGGCGACGGCGAAGGCGTTGTACGCCAGGCGATAGACACGATCGGCCACCGGGCCGAGGCGCGCCCGCACCCAGCGCTTCACGCCGAAAGATGCCATCAAGCTGTGGATGGCGCCATAGGCAGCCAGCGCTGCCAGGATCGCAAGCGGCTCAAGCATCAGTCAGACCTCGGGAGACGCAGTGCCACCGCGCCCAATCAAGGCTGCCAGGCGAGGACGGATAGCCTGCCACACCGGGCATCGATCGGCGATGGCGGTGAAGAGCACGACGCCGCCGACGGCCAGAAGCAGGAGCGAGGGGCCGGAGGTCAGCCCGAGCAGGACGAGAGCCGTGCCGGCCGCCAGGCGCAGGAGGCGGTCGCCGGGGTGATGCCGCGGCGGGCCGGCGCCTGACCGGAGAGTGCCGTCTCGAACAGGAGGCGCAGGTCCGCCTCCGATCCGGCGCCGACCTTTCGGGAAACTTCCTGCCCGCCGCGGAAGGCGACCATCGTCGGGATACCCAGCACGCGCAATCGGCGCACTTCCTCGGGTTGCTCGTCGGCATTGACCTTCCACACGTCGACGCGCCCTTTGTATTCCCCGGCCAGGCGCTCGACGACCGGCGCCATCCGGCGGCAAGGCGCACACCAGGACGCCCATACGTCGACGATCACCGGTCGCGGATGGGTCGCCGAGCGTTCTGCCAGCGTGGGGTCGGTCATGTCATTATCTCCGAAGGGTAAGCGGGCGCATCGCGCCCCCTCGGAACCTGCAGACCACTGGCGATCAGGCGGTAGTCTTGTTGGTGCGGAACTTGAACAAGGCGTACGCTGGGCAGAAGCCGACCAACCCGGTGAGCAGCGGCAGGAAGCCGATGATCTTGAGGAAGGTCCCCCAGCCGCCGGTCACCATGCCCGCCCACCCCAGGTAGAGCAGGGCAATCCCCAGCACGACGCGCACGATCCGATCCCAACCTGCTTCGTTCACGTACTTCATCACTCATTCCTCCTCGACTCGAGAGCTGTACTGTCTTGTGAGTAGACGTGCCGATCGGAGAAAGGTTACGCCCTGTAGGCGCGAGGTGACAATTCGCACGCGGGAAGGCTGTGCGAGAGGAATTGGTCGGAGGAGGCGATGTTCGGTGTAGCAACCCAGGCGATCGGCAGGGCCTGGCCCCGCAGGAAGGACGGCACAAGCCAGTGCTGTGACAGGGCGGGGCGGGAATTCGCGCGTCCGGAGCCTGTACACGCGAAATGATCCGGAAGAGGCAGAGCTACGAGGAGCAGTCCTTGCGATCGGCGAGCGACTGCTGCAATCGGGCGAACAGATCGGCGCGGCGCTCGATGGGGATGCCGCGGCGACCGGTTTCCTTGTACAGGAAGATCGTCTGCTGGGTCGTGTCGAGCACCACGTGGCAGTTGCGGCAGGTGGCCAGGTGAGCCTGCGCGTCCGCCTGAAGCTCATCGCTCAGGTTGCGATCGATGTAATCCGACAGGTAGCGGATCAGTTCTTCGCAGTTCATGCCACGTCCCCTTCCTGGGGCGCCCGCTCGCTGAAGTACACGGACAGTCGTTCGCGGAGTGCCAGCCGCGCCCGGTGCAGGCGGACCTTCACGGCGCCCTCACTCAAGCCGAGGGCCTCCGCGGTTTCCTGCGTCGACAACTCATCGATGTCGCGCAGCAGGAACACGACCCGCTGGCTCTCGGGCAGCTCCCCGATCGCCCGGTCGAGCTCGGCCGACACCTCGCTGTCCGCCAGCCGCTGCTCGGGGGTCACCGTCCACTCGACGAGTGAGCGGGGCAGCGGGATCGCCTCACCGGCTTCGTCCTCCGGCTCATCGGCGGGCAATGGTTCCTCGCGTCGGCGACGCAGGCGATCAAGCGAGGCGTTGTAGGCCACGCGGTACAGCCAGGTGCCCAGGCTGGACCGGCCCTCAAAGCGATCCAGGTGAGTGATGGCCGAGACTAAGGTCTCCTGGACGATATCTTCCGCCTCCGCTGGATCGCGCAGCACGCCGAGTGCCAGGCGATAGATCCGGTCGGCGAAAGCCTCGAACAGCGCCGTCAGCGCTGCCGGATCACCGGCGCGCAGAGCATCGAGGGGGATCGGCGGAGCACCGGCCATCTTCCCCATTCCTTTGGACGTGCAGCCAGTCCGCGAGGTTACACCGACCGGCGGCCGGTCCTCGGCCGAGATCCTCCCCGCAACCGGGTGATGGCCGCGCGCGCTGGATCGGCCGTCAGCCACAGCAGGACGGTCTGCAGGACGGCCGATGTCAGGCACCAGGCGCAGGTGGCGCCGATCACGAACGGCTCGAGGAAGGTCAGGTAGATCGAGAAGAGCGTCCCGGTCAGGGCGATCCCGAAGAGCGCCACGCGGGCCACGTCGAGCGCCCGCCCGGAGAGCAGCCGCGCGCCCGCCCACAGCAGAATGAAAGCCGCATAGCCGATAACGCCTAGGGCGCCGACCGGGAGGATGCCGAACAGGAACGCGTAGGGGCTTTGCTGCACGGCGTTGCAGTCACCCACCGGCCCGCAGACCGCCGGGTCGCCGCTGAGTTCGATGATGGTCAGGTACAGAGCGACGATCAGTCCGATGGCGGCCAGGAGTGGAGCAAGCCAGGCTGCGGCGCGCAGTTCGGCGACCGGCGCACGCACGTTCCAGCGCGCCGCCACGGCGACCAGGCTGAGCAGCATGCCGATCAGAACGACGATGGCCAGTGAATTGCCCACGGGATCCTGGAGCACGCGCTCGCCGACGGACTTGGGTGAAGACGTCGGCTGAGGAGCCGCCTGCGTGGGCATGCCGGCCAGGGCCTCGGCCAACCCGGGGATCGCCGGCCAGTCGATGCCTCCCTGTGCCAGCCCCTGTTCGATCAAGTCTGGAAGCTGTTCCGGGATCTCACGCGAGCCGGTCAGGACAACCGTGCCCACGACGAGCGTCGGGAGGCCGCGACGATCCTCGGGAATGCCAAGTGCCTCGACGGCCGAGACGAACAACGACTGGCCTTCGGGCGTGGTTACGTCGAAGCCGATCATCTGCAGCTGGTCGCCGTAGGTCTCGAACAGAGGCGGTAGATCCTGCTGGATGACTTTCTGGCAGTGCCCACAGGTGGGCGAGTAGAACAGGACAGAATGCACCGTAGCCGTCTGAGCGAAGACCATCGAAGGGAGGAGCAGGGCGGCCAAGAGAAGGGCGGTGGCGAGGAAAAGGCGTCGCAGCATGGATGCAGTCCTTGGAGATTCTGGCGGGGAGTGTATCACGCCTGCTTATCCGGCTAAGTCGGCATGATACAATCCGCCCACGTTCGCCGCGCGCCTCGCCCGCATGATCGTCAACTCAAGCTGCATCTTCTGTCAGATAGTCGCCGGAGAGGCCGAGGTCAGCCTGGTCTACCAGGATGAGTTGGTCTCGGCCTTCATGGACGCGCACCCGATCGCCGAGGGACACGTTCTGGTGGTCCCCAGGCGGCATGCCTCCGGGCTGGAGGATCTGGACGAGGCATCCGCCGGCCGGATGATGGTCGTCGGGCGGAGGCTGGCTGGCGCGCTGCGCCGCTCAGGCGTACGGTGCGAAGGCGTCAACCTGGTGCTGGCCGACGGGACGGCGGCCGGGCAGTCGGTCTTCCACTGCCACCTGCACGTCATCCCACGCGCCGCCGGCGATGGGTTCGGCTTTCGTCGGCCCCTCGGGCTGGGGCGCTCGGCATCCAGGCCGGTGATGGAGGCGGTGGCGGAGCGCATCCGTGAGTCGCTGAACGCAGACGCCTGAGTCCTGGGCCCGAGGTGGCCCTACTCGGGAGAGACGGAGATCAGCCGCGTGAAGCATCTGGTGGTGTACTGCGGATCGAGTGACGCCATCCCGCCGGTCTACGTGGAGGCGGCACGCGCCATGGGGCGCGCGCTGGTGGCCCGCGGGCTGACGCTGGTCTTTGGCGGCGGCCGTACCGGGCTGATGGGCGCCGTGGCCGACGCCGCGCTGCAGGCCGGCGGCCAGGTCATCGGCATCATGCCGCGGCAGTTCAACACGCCGGTGCTGGCGCATGTTGGTCTCAGCCAGATGATCCTGGTCGACTCGATGCACCAGCGCAAAGCGCTCATGGCCGAGATGGGTGACGCCTTCGTGGCGCTCCCGGGTGGGTTTGGCACACTCGAGGAGCTGTTCGAGATCCTGACCTGGGCGCAGATCGGCATGCACCGCAAGCCCATCGGTGTCCTCAACGTCAAGGGTTACTACGATCCGCTGCTGGCGATGATCGAGCATGCCCGCCACCAGGGCTTCATCTACGCCGAGCACCGAGCCCTGATCGTGTGCGAGTCGACGCCCATGGCGCTGCTGGACGGCCTGGCGGCCTACGCGCCGCCGGAAGGGCTCGAGCGTTGGGTGGAGCGCGACGGGCACGGGGCCATCGACGCATGAGCGACCCGATCCGCCTGGTGCACTTCGCCGACCTGCACGTCGGCATGGAGAACTACGGACGGCTGGATCCAGCTACCGGGACCTCCAGCCGGGTGCGGGATTTCCTCGAGCGGCTCGACGAAGTGGTCGACTACGCCCTCGAGCAGCATGCGGACCTGGCGATCTTCGCCGGCGACGCTTTCAAGAACCGCGAACCTGATCCGACGCAGCAGCGCGAGTTCGCCCAACGAATCAAGCGCCTTGCCGATCAGGTCCCCACGCTCCTGCTGGTGGGCAATCACGACATGCCGGGCATGGCGGTCAAGGCCAGCGCGGTCGACATCTTCCAGGCGCTGTCAGTGCCCGGCGTCATCGTCGGGCACAAGAGCGGCTGGCAGGAAGTGACCACGCGGCGCGGCCCGGTCTTCCTGGCGTGGATGCCCTACCCGATGCGCAACCGGCTGCTGGCGCGCGACGAGCATCAGGGCAAGACGATCGACGAGCTGGAGCAGGCGCTGCGGCAGACGGTCTCCGACATCCTGGCTGAACTGGCCGAGGAAGCGGGCCGGCACGACATGCCCCGCGTCCTGGCTGGCCACTTCTCTGTGGCGGAGGCGAAGCTGGGCTCCGAGCGCACGGTCATGCTCGGACGCGACGTGGCCGTGATGACCTCGACACTGGCCGATCCCGCGTGGGACTACGTCGCCCTGGGCCACATCCACCGGCATCAGGATCTCCATCCGGGCGGAACGCCGCCGGTCGTCTACAGCGGGTCACTGGAGCGGATCGATTTCGGCGAGGAGCATGAGGCGAAGGGGTTCTGCTGGGTGGAGCTGGAGCGCGGCGCGGCCCGCTGGCAGTTCGTGCCCGTGCGGGCACGGCCGTTCCAGACACTTCGTGTCGATGCGCGTCCGGCGGAGGACGCCACCGCCGCCGTCGTCCAGGCGGTGGAGCGGGCGCAGGCCGAGGGGGCGGTGGTGCGGGTCCAGGTGCAGCTGCGGGAGGACCAGCAGGCCGGCTTCCGGGAGAGCGAGGTCGCTGCGGCGCTGGGCCGGGCGGCCAGCGTCACCGTGGCGCGCGAGGTCGAGAGCGAGGTCCGCACACGGTTGGGGGATCTGGCGCCAGAAGCGCTAAGCCCGCTGGAGCTTGTTCAGCGCTACTTCGAGTCACGTAGCGTGGAGCCGGATCGGATGCGCAGCCTGCTCGCCCGGGCGGAGGACCTGCTGCGTGATCCCGGTTGAGATCGAGATTGAGAACTTCCTGGCCTACCGCACGCCGGGGACGCTGCGGCTGGAAGGGATTCACATCGCCTGCTTGGCCGGTCCCAATGGGGCGGGCAAGTCCTCGCTGCTGGATGCCATCACCTGGGTGCTGTGGGGCAAGGCGCGCAGCAACTCGCCGGATGAGCTGGTGCACCAAGGCGCCCGCACGATGCAGGTGCGCCTAGTCTTCGAGCACACCACGCAGCGCTACCAGGTCGTCCGCCAGCGCAAAGCGGGCAAGCAGGGTGTATCGAGCCTGTCGCTGCACGCCTGGGACGCCCCGGCCGAGTCGTGGCGCGATCTCTCCGCCGCGCGCATGGCCGAGACGCAGAAGAAGATCGAGTCCCTCCTGCGCCTGGACTATGACACCTTCATCAATTCGGCATTCCTGGTCCAGGGGCGGGCAGATGAGTTCACCACCAAGGCCCCCGCGCAGCGCAAGCAGGTCCTGGCCTCCATCCTTGGGTTGTCGGCCTGGGAGATGTACGAGGGGCGCGCCAAGGAGCGCATCAACGCCACGCGGGTCGACATGCATCGCGTCGAGGGCCGGCTGGAGGAAATCGAACGCGAGCTCTCCCGGCGCGGCGAACACGAGCAGGCCCTGCAGACGGCGGAGGCCGAGGCGCTGCAGGCCTCGGAGCGGCTGACGGCGGCCGAGTCGCAGTGGGCCAGCATCCAACAGGTTCGCCAGGAGCTGGTGGCGCTGCAGCGACAGATCGACGACCGCACGCGCCGGATCACGGGCACCGAACGCGAGCTGGCCGAGACCGAGCGCGAGCTGCAGGCCGTCCGGGCGCGCGCGGATAAGGCGGCGCTGCAAGCGGCGCTGGAGGCCTTGCGCGCCGAGCTGACCGGCTTCGCCGCACTGCAACAGAACCTCGACGCCTGCGTGGCCCAGCTTGGCGAGGTGAACCGCGAGGCCGCCCGGCTGCGCGGCGTGAACGAGATGCTCGGTCCTCAGACCGAGCCGCTCAAGGCGCGCGCGGCGACGCTCGAATCGGCGGGTGAGCCGGTCTGCCCGACGTGCGGCCAGGCGCTGACCGACGACCACCGTCACCGACTGCTGGACGAGCTGCAGCGCGAGATCGATCAGCGGCGGGAGGCGTACCGCGCCAACCAGGGAAGGCTGCGGGAGCTCGAGGCGCAGGCGAAGGTGCTGGACGAGGAGCGCCTGGCGCTGGACCGGACGCTGCGCCAGCGGCCGGAACGCGAGAAACGCGCCGGCGAACTGCAGGCGGCGATCGATCACGCCCAGGAAGCCGAGCGGCAGGCGGCGGCGCTGTCCGAGCGCGTGGCCCGCTGGCAGGCGGAACTGCAGGCGGATCGGACCGAGCGCGCCACGCTTGAGCGACAGGTCGAAACGAGCGAGATCCACCTGCGCGCCGCCTCGCTGACCCCGGAGGCTGTCGACCGCCTCCGGCTGCACAAGCGCATGGCCGACGAGCGCGTCGGCGGCGCCCGCCAGCTGCTTGCGGCGCTGGAGTCGTTTGGGAAGCAGCGCGCCGAGCGCAAAGCCGATCTCGACCGCCTGGCCGGCGACCTGTCGTTGGATGAGGAGCTGCGCGAGGCCTTCGGGAAACGCGGCGTCCCGGCGATGATCATCGAGACGGCCGTCCCCGAGTTGGAAGCCTCCGCCAACGAGCTGCTCAACCGGATGACCGACGGGCGGATGCACGTTCGCATCGAGACGCAGAAGGAGATCAAGACCGGCGAAGTGCGCGAGGCCTTGGACATCCTGATCTCGGACGAGCTCGGCACCCGCGCCTACGAGCTGTACTCTGGAGGCGAGGCCTTCCGGGTGAACTTCGCCATTCGGATTGCCCTGTCGCGTCTGCTGGCCCGGCGCGCCGGCGCCCAGCTTCGAAGCCTGTTCATCGACGAGGGCTTCGGCACGCAGGACGCCCGAGGACGAGAGAACCTTGTGGCGGCAATCAACAGCATCCAGGACGACTTCGACCGCATCCTGGTCATCACCCACATCGATGAACTGAAGGACGCCTTCCCGGCGCGCATCGAGGTCACCAAGACGCCGCAGGGCTCGCAGTTCCGCCTCGCCTGAGATGGGGGACCACCACGCTCCCCGCCTGACGGGCCGGGCCATCGCTTCCACCACCCGCACCCACACAACCTACCTGAGGCCTACGACTCGCGCAACGAGAGCGCGCGGGGCGTGCGCTTCCTTCGGGCGGCCCACCGGAAGACGGCATTGGATAGGGTGCGAAAGGAAGTCGGGTCAGGCAGTCGGGTTGCTTTTGGCGACGGTTTGGCGTCGCCATGGATGGGCGACCGCGGGGGATACCTACGGCCCTGCATGACGGCCCACTGCGTCCCTAGGATGCAGGCTTCGTGGGGGTTACGCCGGGCAGCCAAACGGCGAACGCGGACCCGTGACCCGGGATGCCGTCGCTCTCGAGTGTGATCCGTCCGCCGTGCAGTTCGGCGATCTCTTTGCAGATCGCCAGGCCCAAGCCGGTCCCCGATGCGCCCGTGCGGTGGCTGGCACGCCCGCGGAAGAACCGGCGGAAGAGGAGCGGCTGCTCCTCGGGAGGGATGCCGGGTCCGGTGTCGGCCACCTCCCCGAGGATCCACTCGCCCTGCGGGGTCACCCGCCGCCGGGTCGAGAGTGTGATGCGGCCGCCGTCGGGGGTGTAGTTCATGGCGTTGGTCAGCAGGTTGGTGAATACCTGCGTCAGCAGACGCTGATCGCCCTGCGCCGGAGGTAGATCGGGCTCGCACTGCAGGTCGAGCAGCAGGCCGCGCTTGGCAGCCAGCGTGCGCCGGTCCTCCACCAGCGCTGCCAGCAGCTGGCTGACGTCCACCGGGGCAACGTTCAGCGGCGTGGCCTTGGCCTCCAACCGCGACAGCGAAAGCAGATCGTCGATCAAGTGCGCCAGCCGTTCGCTCTCACGCGTCAGCGTGTCGAGGTAGGTCAGGGACTTGTTCCGGTCCGCCGTCTCGCGCAGCAGGTCCAGGTATAGGCGGATGTTGGTCAGCGGCGTGCGCAGCTCGTGCGACACGTCCGAGACGAACTGCGACTTGAGGCGGTCGAGTTCCTTGAGGGCGCTGATGTCGTACTGCACGCCGACGTAGTTGACCACCTCGCCCGTGTCGGACCGGACGGGGGTGATGGTCACGGCGGCATCGTAGGTGCTGCCGTCTTTGCGGCGGTTGATCAGTTCGCCGCGCCACGTGCGTCCCTCGTCGATGGCGTCGGCGATCTCTCGGTAGATCTCCGCCGGATGCCGGTCGCTCTGGATCAGGCGCACGTGCTGGCCGATGGCCTCCCCGGGTTCGAAGCCGTGCAGGCGTTCCCAGGCCGGATTGACGTACTCGAGCTGCAGGTCAAGATCGGCAACCATCACGGCGTCGCCGATATTCGCCAGGATAGCCCGCAGCCGGTCGCGCTCGGCCTGCAGGGCAGCTTCGAGGGACTTGCGATCCGAGACGTCCAGCACCAGCCCCATGATGCCCTGCGACCTCTCATCCGGACCGGCGATCAGGCTGGTCGCCGCCATGGCATGCAGAATGCGGCCGTCGGCGCGCGTGAACTCGAGCTCGGTGACTTCGTGCTGGGGGAGCTCGCCGCGCAGCCGGGCCCGGAATCGCTCCAGGATCACCTGGCGCTGGTCCTCGGGGAACATGTCGACCAGCACCTTCCCGATCAGGCGTTCCGCGGGCAGGTCCACCTGGTCGAGGAAGGCCTGGTTGGCGTAGACCACCCGGCCTCGCAGGTCGCATTGGAAGATCCCCGCCACGGAGGTCTCAACCAGCGAGCGATAGCGGGCCTCGGATTCGGCCAGTTGGCGCGTGCGCCGCGCAATCTTGTCCTCCAGGTCGTGCGCCTGCGCCGCGATCTGCCCGTACAGATCGGCGTTCTCGATGGAAATGGCGGCATGGGCGGCGAAGGCCGAGAGGAGGTGAACGTCCTCGGCGGTGTAGGGGACCTCCCGGCTGAAGCGCAGGACCGTCATCACGCCGATGGTGCGCTGCCGGATCTGCAGCGGGACGAGGGCCAGCACTTCGGGCTCGTCCTCCGGCGTGCCGGGAACCTGGATGGCGTTCGGGAAGTCATGGGTGTCGTTGACGAGGGTGGACTTGCCGGACTGGAAGACGGTCCCGGTCAGTCCCATTCCCGGCGCGACCTGAATGGCCATCACCGCCTCAGCATCCGGATGCAGGGCGACGACACAGCGCAGGACACCCTGCTTGGGATCGAACAGATGGATGCGTGAGCCATCGGACTTAAGCAGCGCTCTGGCCTGCTCGGCAATCAGATTGAGCACGGTCTGGTGCTCGAGCGACGACGAGATCGACCGGGCGGTCTGGATCAGGGCCTGCGACTCTTCGGCGCGGTGGGTAGCCTGGGCATATAGGCGCGCGTTCTCGATGGCGACGGCAGCGTGCGCGGCGAAAGCCGAGAGCAGGTTGACATCGTCGGCGGTGTAGGGGACCTCGAGGCTGTAGCGCAGCACGGTCATCACGCCGATCGGCTGCTCGCGCACAAGCAGCGGCATGAGCGCCAGGACCTCCGGTTCATCCTCCAGGGTTCCCGGGATGTGGACGGCCTGCGGGAAGTCGTGCGGGTCGTTCACCAGCAGGGGCTTCCCCGACTGGAACACCGTGCCGGTCAGTCCGCTCCCGGGAATGAACTGCACCGCCATCAGGGCGTCCGCATCGGAATGCAGGGCGACGACGCAGCGCAGGACGCCCTTGGTGGGGTCGAACAGGTGGATGCGCGAGCCGTCGGACTTGAGCAGCGCCTTGGCCTGCTCGGCGATCCGGTTGAGGACGGTCTGAAGATCGAGCGACGATGAGATCGACCGGGCGGTTTGGATCAGCGCCTGCAGTTCGTCGGCGCGCTGCCGGGCCTGCGTGTACAGGTGGGCGTTCTCGATGCCGATGGCGGCCAGGCGGGCGATGGTGGCCACCGTGTCGACCTGGTCGCGCGTGAACACAACATCGGGCCGGCGGGCGAACAGGCCCATGGCGCCGATGGCGCGATCCCCCACCAGGAGCGGCACGCCGATCAGGGCGTGGATACCGATTTTGACCCACGCCGAAGCCGCCTCGGGGTACGCGCCGTAGTCTGGAAGCAGGATCGGCTGAGCCGTGCGGATAACCTTCCAGGCCACCGGTTCATCGCCGGCGGTGAGATCGTCGCCCCAACCCGCAGGTAGGCCGAGGGTGCACGGATACTCCAATGTGCGCTCGGTGGGATCGAGCACCGCCACCGCGCCGGCGTCAGCCCCGGTTGTCTCGGCGGCCAGTTTCAGGAGCCGCTCCAGCACCCGCGGGAGGTCGAGAGCGCTGGTGACGGCCTCGACCACCTGGTGCCGGAGCTGCTCGCGCTGCAATGCGACCTGCAGGTTCTCACGCGTCCGGGCATGGCCGATGGAGATGGCGATGTGGTCGGCAAGCGCGCCAACCATCGGGGCGTCCCCGGCTGTTAGCCATCGGGCGGCGACGCCAATGGCACCGATCGGGGTACCGCCGAGAACCAGCGGTGCCACGATCACCGGAACACTGCCGAGCAGGCGGATGATGCGCGGGAGGAAAAAGCGCATGGTCCCCGGCGTCATCTGGCGAACGACCTCGGCCCGATCGGCGGTGAAGACCGCCTCGCCGGAGGTCAAGGCCTGGTGATAGACGTCGACCGTGGCGGGATCGAAGGTGTAGCCGCCGATGCTGATGCCGGCCAGGCGTTCAAGGGCCCGCTCGGTCGTGCGGCTGACGGAGCGAGTCTGGATCTGCAGCCGGCCGTCGGGGAGCAGCAGGCTGACGCTGCCGGGCATCTGGAGCCGGCGCAGTTCCTCGGTGATGGTCCTCAGGACGTCCTTCTCGCTGAAGGCAGCCTGGCGCGCCACGCTGGCGGCGGCGCGCAACGCCGAGGCCCAGATGTCCTCCCGATCACCGAACACGGGTGCGCCGGAGCGCTCGTCCATCCGCTCTGTTCCCCTCGTCGGCCTGCGCGTGCCGGAGCGAGTGTAGCACGGTTCGCCGCGCCCTAGTGTTCGGCGCGTTCCGAGGAGTTGGAGTCGAGGGACTGCAGCCAGGCAAAGGTCTCGAGGGCGGCCTGGCGATACGGCCGGGGGGCGGGCAGGCCGAGTTGCACTTGCGCCTTACGGGTGTCGTAGAAGAAGTAGTAGCCGGCGAGCCACAGCATCGAGGGCTCGATCGGCAGGTGCACCCATCGGCGAAGAGGCTCCAGGATCCAGCGAACCGGCGGGACCAGCCCCAGCGGCACCGTGAGGCGAGGTGGACGGCGGCCTACCACCTCCGCCGTGATGCGGAGTAGTTCAGACAGCACCAGGTTCTCGCCGCCGAGAATGTAGCGCTCACCGGGAACGCCGCGCTCGAGAGCCGCCAGGTGGCCGGCAACCACATCGTCGATGTGCACGGCGTTCAGGCCGCCGGCAATCACGGGGACCACGCCGCCTCGCGCCATATGCGCCACCACGCTGCGCTCCGTCCGGTACCAGTCACCGGCGCCGAAGACAGCCGATGGGTTGACGATCACCGCCTCAAGCCCGCGGTCCACTGCCCGCAGGGCCTCCAATTCCGAGGCGTGCTTGGCGAAGGCGTAGGGCCAGCGTGCAGGGATGTAGTTCCAGGTGTGACGCTCGTCGAGCAGTGGCGCGTTCTGGGCCGAGCGGGAGGGAGGCGCGTCGGGCACGCCCAGGGCAGCGACCGATGAGGTATGCACCAGTCGCCGGACACCGGCCTGGCGTGCGGCCTCCAGGACATTGCGAGTGCCGACGACATGCGCCTCGATTGCTGCCTGGGCTTCAGCGCCCGGTCGCATCGGCGCGGCGGTGTGGAAGACCGCCTCGACGTCGCGCAGGGCAGCGGCCAGGGAGGCCGGGTCGAGCATGTCGCCCAGGTGTCGGTGGACAGGCAGGCCTTCCAGCCCGGCGAGGATCGAGGTAGGCCGGTGCAGGGCGACTACCTGATGCCCTTGCTGGACCAACGCGCGGCACAGGCACGAGCCGATGAAACCGGTGGCGCCGGTGACGAGGATACGCATGGGTCAGCTAGGAAGGGATGCGCGCATCGGGGCTAGGCACCGATCCACTCGACGATGGTGGCTTCGCCCTGCCCGACGCCGACGCACAGCGTGGCCAGCCCGTAGTACGGGCGCGGCTCGCTTGCCGCGCGTCGGCGCATCTCGTACAACAGCGTCGTCAAGATGCGCGCCCCGGAGCAGCCGAGCGGGTGACCCAGCGCAATGGCGCCGCCGTTGACGTTGGTGATCTCGGGGGAGAAGCCCAGGTCCTGCATGACCGCCAGCGACTGCACAGCAAAGGCCTCGTTCAGCTCGACCAGGCGGATGGCTTGCGGCTCCAGGCCGGCCCGCTGCAGCGCCTTGCGCGTCGCCGGCACCGGCCCGAGGCCCATCACGCGTGGCTCGACGCCGGCGGCGGCCGAGGCGACGATGCGCGCCCACGGGCGCAGCCCAAGCGCCGCCGCCTTGTGATCGCTCATCACCACCAGCGCCGCGGCTCCGTCATTCAAGCCGGAGGAATTGCCCGCTGTGACCGACCCGCCGTCGCGGAAGGCCGGCTTGAGCCTGGCTAGCGACTCGAGCGTCGTGTCGCGGCGCGGGCGCTCGTCGGTCGTGACGAGGACCGGATCGCCCTTGCGCCGGGGGATGGGGACGGGGATGATCTCATCGGCGAAGCGGCCGGAGTCGATCGCCGCCACGGCGCGGCGATGGCTCTCGGCAGCGAAGGCATCCTGATCCTGCCGTGTGATCGTCGGGCGCTGGGCGTAGATGTTCTCGGCCGTCTCGCCCATCGAGTCGATCCCGTACTGCTGCTCGATGCGCGGGTTGGGGTAGCGCCAGCCCAGGGTCGTGTCCCAGGCGGTAAGGTTGCCCCAGGGAAACGCCTTGTCGGCCTTGGGTACCGAGTAGGGCGCCCGGGACATGCTCTCCACGCCGCCCGCGACGTAGACCTCCCCTTCACCGGCTTTGATTGCCCGCGCGGCGGCGTTCACGGCCTGCAGCCCGGAGGCGCACAACCGGTTGAACGTCACCCCGGCCACGTGGACCGGGAAGCCTGCCAGGAGCACGGCCATGCGTGCCACATTGCGGTTGTCCTCGCCGGCCTGGTTGGCGCAGCCGAGGTAGACCTCTTCGACCTCACTGGGATCGACTCCGGCGCGCCGGACCGCTTCAGCAATGACCAGCGCGGCCAGGTCGTCCGGCCGGACGGCGGCCAGCGCGCCACCGTGAGCGCCGATGGGAGTACGCACGGCGGAGACGATCACGGCTTCAGGCATGCTGACCTCCGGGAGGGACGCGAGGCGGATTCTAGCATCACGAGGCGGGAAATCGTTCGAGGAATGCGGAGACCGACATCCAGTATTCTGTCCGGCGCAGTCGCAGCAGGCGCTTGCCGCGCAGGCTGTCGGGATTGTAGGCCCACATCAGGCTCCAGGTATAGGCGTTCTCCCAACCCTCACCAAACCGACCGAGCGGATTGTGGCTAGGCCGGGGATGGAACCCTAGATGCGCCAGAACGTCGGCCGAAGCGCCGGAGGCGGGGCCGAGGACGGTGGTGCCGCCGATGGCCCGCACGTCGGCGCTGGCAAGCTCGGTCATCAGGTACGTGCGCACCATCCGAAAGGAGCGGATGAGCGACCGAGAAATCTGCCGCGCCCAGGCAAGATCGGCGCCGCCGGGCGGCAAGGGCGGCACGCGCTCATTCCACAGGTGGAACTCGAGAACCGGTGTCCCCTTGGGCAGCGAGGCGTTGGGCAGGGTCAGGCCGCCGTGCAGCGCCGTCCGCCGCAGGCGCAGGATGCACTCCGGGTCCTGGGTGAACTCGAACACGCCGACGGCGCGCCGCACCTGCGCATCGAAGCACCGGATGAGACGGCGCATGGACCTAGTGCTGGCCGACGAGGAGGATGCCGAGGACGATGAGGGCCGTTCCAAGCCAGTCTGCGCGCGAGATCGGCTCGCGGAAGAGCCATGCCGCGGCGCCAATTTGGACTCCCAGCACGGCCAGCCCCGTCGTGACGGTGAAGGCGGTGTGAAGCGGGATGTAGCGCAGCAGCCCGGTCAGGGTGAGGACGGTGATGAAGCCGGCCAGGTTGCCGATGACCTGCCAGGTGAGAAAGCCGCGCCAGTTGGCGCTCAGGGCGGAGACCTTGAAGCTGGCGTTGGCGGCGATGTTGAACACCAGGTTGCCGAGGACCAGGGCCAGCGTGATCCCGGCGGCGTTGGCTGGACGGGAGAGCGAGTCGATCCACATCCGGGCGTTCGACATGGATGCCTCCGATGCCGTTCGAGGCCAGACCAACAAGTGCAGGTTGATGAACTCAGTCTACAACCGAACCGCGGGCCACCCGTAGGAACCGCCTCGTGAACGAGGGCGACGCCAGGTGCTCCCCGGTAGTAGGTCCTGCAGGCAACTCGAGCTGGCACACAGGTGAGAGGTGACCAGGATAACGCCCCGGTGAGCAGTCCAGGCATCGGTCTGGCAAGGGCTATCAGGCCACAGGTTCAGATGCGGCGACTGGGCGGCGCCCACCGGCTGGGTATTGACAGATGATCGAATCTAGAGTACTCTGTCTTACAGAGTACTCTACAGGAGACCGACATGGAAGCTGACGAAGCCCAAATCGCCCTGGACCAGATCCGCCTGGCCGCCGAACAGACCCGGCGAGCCGTCGCACGTTCGGGTACCGGGTGGATCTTCGTCATCTGGGGTTGCGTCTGGTTCGTTGGCTACCTGGGAAGCCAGTTGCTGGGCGGTGCCCGTTCCGGGGTGCTGTGGCTCGTGCTCGATCTCTTAGGCGGAATCGCCACGGCCATCGTCGGCATGCGCACCGGCCATCGCGTGCGCACGGCCTATGGCTGGCGCGTCGCTGGGCTCTGGCTGGCACTGGTGGCCTACATTGGCCTGCTGGTGTGGATCGCCTGGCCGATGCCGCCGGAGCGCACGGTTGTCTTCGTCACCGTTGCCATTAGCTTCGGCTATGTCTTCGTCGGCCTGTGGCTTTCGCCTGTGTTGCTGTGGACCGGACTGGCTCTCACGGCGCTGGCCATCCTCGGCTGGCTGCTGATGCCGGCCTACCTGGGCTACTGGATCGCCTTCCTCGGTGGCGGAGGGCTGGTCGGCCTGGGCATCTACATCCTGCGGGCCTGGAAGTAGCGTATGGCCGACCTCGACCCCGTCATTCATCAACCGGTCCGTTTGAGGATCATGGCCTCGCTGGCTTCGCTGCACGAGACCGAAGCGGCGGAGTTCACCTTCCTGCGGGATCTGCTTGGGCTCACCGATGGGAATCTCGGGGCGCATGTGCGCAAGCTCGAGGAGGAGGGGTACCTCTCGATCGAGAAGGCGTTTGTCCAGCGCAAGCCCCGGACGTACATCGCCCTCTCGGACAAGGGGCGCAAGGCTTTCAAGGGTCACGTCTCGGCACTGGAGACGATTCTGAAGGGGAAGGACTGAACCGGTTTGGGCAGGGGCTCGACCGGAGGAAAGGCGGAAACCGATGTCGATCGTTGTGGAAGTCGAGGGACTGCACAAGGCCTACGGGCCGGTCCGAGCCGTCGATGGGGTTTCGTTCACCGTCGAGCAAGGCGAGGTTTTCGGGATGGTCGGGCCCAACGGGGCTGGCAAGACGACGACCATCGAGTGTGTCGAGGGCCTGCGGCGGGCCGATGCCGGCCGCGTTCAGGTCCTCGGCCTGGATCCATGGGGCGACCGCCAGGCGCTGGCCGAGCGCATCGGGATCCAACTGCAGCAGGCCAGCCTGCCAGCCCGGTTGCGAGTGGGCGAAGCCTTGACGCTGTTCGGATCCTTCTACCAGAAGATGTCATCGCCCCGCGATCTGGTGGAGCGGCTGGGCCTCTCTGACAAATGGTCGACGCCGATCGCCAAGCTCTCCGGCGGCCAGCGCCAGCGGATGTTCATTGCCTTGGCGCTGGTGAACCAGCCAGAGATGGTCTTCCTCGATGAGCTGACCACCGGGCTCGATCCCCAGGCGCGCCGCTCGATGTGGGACCTGGTGCGCGAGGTCCGCCAGCAGGGCCGGACGGTCTTTCTGACGACGCACTTCATGGAAGAGGCCGAGCGGCTGTGCGACCGCGTGGCGATCCTGGACCACGGCAAGATCGTGGCCCTCGACCGGCCGGAGGCGCTTGTCCGGTCACTCGGCGTTGAGAGCCGGGTCGTGTTCACCGTGACCGGTGACGGACGAGAGCTGCCGTTGGCGTCCCTGGCCGGGGTTCAGCGGGTCGAGGCTAGCGGCGAGCGCGTGATCGTGCACGGATCCGGGGATCAGTTCGTCAGCCGGGTGGTGTCGGCGCTGGAGGCGAACCGGATCGCGTTCCGCGATCTGCGCACCGAGCAACCAACGCTCGAGGATGTGTTCCTCAGCCTGACCGGGCGAGAGATGAGGGAGTAGGGTCATGCGCGGCTTCACGAATCTGACCGTGGCGTCATTCAAACTCTACCTGCGCGAGCCAATCGCCGCCTTCTTCACCATGGCATTCCCGGCGTTGATGCTGGTCCTGTTCGGCTCGATCTACGGGAACGACCCGAGCCCGCTGTTCGGAGGCCACGGGACAATGGACGTCTCGATGCCGAACTACACAGGGCTGATCCTGGGTACGGTCGGGCTGTTGAGCATCCCGATCACCACCGCCGGGTTCCGGGAGCAGGGGATCCTGAGACGGTTCCGCGCCACGCCGATGCGCCCGCTGACCTACATCGCCGCCGATGTATGTACCAACTTGCTGATGACCTTGGTCGGGATGCTGCTGCTGCTCGCCATGGGCTGGGCGCTGTACCGGGTGCAGTTCGAGGGCCAGATCATCAGCTACCTGGCGGCCGTGGTGCTGGGTTGCCTGGCGATGTTCTCGCTCGGCTACGTGATCGCCAGCCTGGCGCCGGGGGCGCGCATCGCCCAGGTCGTGGGCATGGTGATCTTCTACCCGATGCTGTTCCTGTCTGGTGCCGGGATGCCGATCGAGATCCTGCCCGAGTCGGTGCGCAAGATCTCGGCCTTCCTGCCGCTGACCTACGCCGTCAACCTGCTGCGGGGGATGTGGTTTGGCGAAGCGTGGTCGGCGCACCTCAAAGATGTGGCCGTCCTGGCGCTGATGATCCTTGTCGTGGGCGGCGTAGCGGCGCGGGTCTTTCGCTGGGAGTGAGGCTAGTCCGGAGAAGGATCCCTGCCGGACGGAGCGACATGGCGTTGCCGGCGGCACAGATGGGATGCCGAACCCCCGAGGAGCGCCTCGCGTAGGGTGCTCCTTTACGTTCGCTCGTGCCACTGGTACACTGCCTCCACCTCAAGCGGTGAGGATCCCCATGGAGTACCTGCGCAATTGGAAAGAGGTCCTCGACACGGTCAACCTGTCGCCGGACCGCAGGATGGACGTCGTCAGCCGCTGGCTGATCATCACCCGGGCGGCGGTGCTGACGATGACGGCGACCTCGGGGCTGATCGGCGGGCTGCTGGCCGTGGCCACGATCGCCAATCCGAGCTGGCTCAACTTTGCCCTGGCGCTGATTGGCCTGCTCATCGCTCACGGCGCCAACAACATGACCAACGACTACTTCGACCTGGAAGGCGGGGTCGACACCGACGAGTACACGCGGGCGCTGTATGCGCCACACCCGGTGCTGGGCGGGCTGGTCTCCAAGGCCGGGCTGCGCACCGCCATTCTGCTGTTCAACCTGGTCGACTTGGCGCTGCTGATCGTGCTGTGGCTACGCACCGGCTGGCCGGTGGTCGTCTTCGCCCTGCTGGGACTGTTCATCAGCGTGTTCTACGTGGCGCCGCCGATCAAGCTCAAGCACCACGGGCTGGGCGAGCCGGCGGTGTTCATCGTCTGGGGACCGCTGATGATCGGCGGCACCTACTTCGTCACCGCCGGGCAGATGCCTCCGGCCGGCGTGTGGTGGGCGATGGTGCCCTACGCGCTGGTCGTCGCGACGGTGCTCTTCGGCAAGCACATCGACAAGTTGGAGGTCGACAAAGCCAAGGGCATCCACACGCTGCCGGTGCTGATCGGCGCCACCGCCTCGAAGTGGGCCAACGTGATCATGATGGTTGGCTACTACGTTGTGATCGCCGGCCTGGTGCTGACCGGCACCCTCGGGGTGTGGGTGCTGCTGGTCGTGCTGGCGCTGCCGCGCCTGATTCGCGTGCTCAAGATTTACCGCGACCCGAAGCCGACTGAGCCGCCGCCGGACTACCCGGTGTGGCCTTTGTGGTACGTCTCGGCCGCCTTCTATCACAACAAACTGGCCGGCGGGCTGTTCGTGCTGGGGCTGATCCTCAACCTGATTCCGGTCATCAACCCGTTCTAGCCAGGCCGCGGCCGGCAGCAGAAGGAAGAAGAGCGTCCGGCACCTCGTGGCGCCGGACGCTGTTGTGTCCGCGGGCTGCCCGGTGGTCAGGCATGCTCGGCGACCTGCTGCTCGAGCACCCACTCGATCAGGCGCTCGGGGTGCGCCGGCTGGCCGTGGAGGACGGCGTCGTGTACTTCCCAGGCGTCGCCGACCAGGGCGACCCACACTTCGGGTGCGGCGCCGATCCCCGCCAGCGAGGCGAGGCCGGGCCGGCACTCAACCAGCCGGCCCTCGGGCAGCACGGCCAGGACCGAGTCAGGCCGCCAGATCAGGGCCTGGGCGCGTTGCCAGTGCCAGACGATCGCCGGAGCCTCGGTCCGTTCCACCGCGGCGAGGAAACCGTAGCGCAAACGCCTCCGGTCGCCGGTACGGTGGTCAAGCCGCACGTCGATGATGGCGCCGCCCTCCAGGAGGCGAACGCGGCACCCGTCTCCGAGGCAGGCGCGGACGATGGCAAGTTGGATGCTCATGCGCTTCCTCTTCGCTGGCCGGGGTGCTCGCTGGGAGACCCGGCCTGTGACGGACGCTCTCGGAACCTGCCCGCCGCCCTTCCCCGCCTGCCCGCCGGGCGTCCCAGGCCGGGCAAGGGGGATAGAAAGCAAGACCGCGGGCGCTGGCCCGCGGCTCATGGGCTTCGAACGGTGCTCCGGTGTCCTAGGCGCCTTGGAGAAGGCGAACGCCGGAGGGGCGAGCCGCGGGTTGGCGGTGAACGCTGGCAAAGCCGGTCGTGCTGTCGGACATGCGCCCCTCCTTCTTGGGGTAGTAGTTGCCGGCCTTGGGCCGACTTGGAGACTATACCTCGTCTAGACAGGCAGAGTCAAGAGGCAATCGGGATTCTACTGACTTCGGAAGTCGGGGGATAGCAATTCGCTGAAATGCAGCGGCTCCCGCGAAGGGAGCCGCCCGTGCATGTACGCCCAGCATGGGCGCTGACTAGGAAGGTGGAAGTCCTTCCCGGGGGTTGATGGCACCCACCGTAGCCAAGGGCAAGGGCGTCGTCGTGAGGCGGGGTCCGGAGGAAGCCGGAGGCAA